>MDTB01105296.1_pt1 | contig 13831 bp, 14 predicted proteins | sample 811161 | NCBI WGS metagenome assembly MDTB01 (sample SAMN05326650, study PRJNA326480) | marine metagenome | isolation source: seawater | place: Mediterranean Sea | collected 2009
GCTGATTGAAAGTTTTTCACAATTTGTAATTGAAAAACTGCCAGATCTCTATATCTGAATGCAGCTGCACAACTAGCTAAATAAAACTCCCACATTCTTACAAATTTATCCCCGAATAGATCTTTTACTTCTTTTTTCTTATTTAAAAATCTTTCCAACCAACTTTCTAACGTCTTGTCATAATGCCTAATAAGAGTCTCGGAATCCGCTACAATTAATCCAGTCTTTTCAATTGGTTGTATTATTTGACTAAGCGATGGACAGACTCCTCCTGGAAAAATATATTTATTAATAAATTTATTTGGGGGTGAAGGTTTGTCAACTACTCCTATTGTATGGAGTAAGAAAATACCCTCATTTTTAAGTAATTTATTTATTGACTGAAAAAAAACTTTGTAAAATTTTTTTCCTACATGTTCAAACATTCCAACAGAATAAATTCTATCATATTGACCTTCAATTTCACGGTAATCTGCTAATTCAAAATTAACTTGATTGTTTAAATTCATCTCTCTAGATTTATTCTTGCAATAGTTAATTTGATTTTTACTCAGAGAAATACCTGTAACTTCACAGTCTTTTTGTTTTGCAATTTCAAAAGCCATTCCTCCCCATCCGCATCCAACTTCTAGAATTTTTTGCCCTGGTTTAATATCAAGTTTTTTTATAATGTGATTTATCTTATTTTGCTGCGCATCTTCTAGTGTTTTCGTATTATCTTTCCAGTAAGCACATGAGTAAAGCCTATGAACATTATCTAAAAATATATCATAGAGTTTTTCTCCCTTTTCTCCACCGATATCATAGTGATGTTCAACATTTTTTCTGGAATTACCAGGTAAATTAAAGTTCGATAAGTATCTAGTTAATTGAAATATTTTTTTTGAAATATAACTCGCAGAGTTTATTTCTCTTCTTCCTAAATTTTTAACTAATTCCATTAAGAATTCTTTAAGACTCGCATTTTCAATTATAATTTCTTTTCGCATATAAGCTTCGGGAAATTCTAACTCAGGGTCTAAAATAAGTTTCCAATTAAGATTCTTGTTTAATAGTTTTAAAGTTACAGGTTTTTCTTTTTTAGGATTACCACAGATATATTTTTGACCGCTCGAATCAACAAGAATTATTCCACCTTCTAAATAAATATTTGAAAATATTTTTGCTAAAATCATAGATCAAGCAGCCAAATTATTATTAATTATAAATTTTAAATCTTTTAACTTATTAGTTAAATCTTTTACTTCCTCAGATTTAAGGAGTACTAGAGGTGGAAGTAAATTTTTAAAATTTTCGTCTCTTATAGATATATAACTATGTAATGCGGATATTAAATTGTAACCATCAAATGCTTTTCTGACAGCCAATAGTTTATCATTTTCTGATTGTTCCACATTATTTTGAAAATCATCAAAAACTTTTCTAGCAAGAGGAGCTGATACATTACAAACTGCTGAAATAATACCACTATTACCAAGTTTTAGTCCCTTAAGTAATTTTGTTTCGGTTCCAGGAAAAATCAGAAAATTTGGTAAAGTTAAATGTTCAAATAAATTGGAAGTCGAGTCTTTACAGCCAATAATATTATTCGGAAAAGCTTTAACCAGTTTAGTTATAGCGGCTACTGAAAATTTGTACCCACAAAGTTGTTCAAAATTATATACGATAATTTTAATTTTAGGAATTTTAGATATTATAATTGAATAAAAGTTAAACACACCTTCATCCGTGTTTCCTTTATAATATGCTGGAGGCATTATTAGGTAGTCTTTAAAACCATATTCAAATCCGTATTTTATAAGATCAATTGTTTCTTTTAATGAGTTACATCCAGTTCCTAAAAAAAATTGTTTTTTTAATTTATGACTAGCAATTTTTGAAATTAAATCTTTCTTTTCTGAAATTGATATTAATTGACTTTGTCCTGTGGAGCCAAAAAAAAATACTCCATGCAATCCATTATTTATAGAGGATGCAGCATGTTCGATTGTTGCCTCCACATTTAGTGAATAGTCTTCCCGTATAATGCTACAAGTAGCTGAATAAACACCTTTGGTTATCATAATCTTACCTAATTTATTCTATCTAAGTTATATTGATAAAATCAAGTATGAATATTTTAATAATACAACCTAAAAAAGGTATGGGAGACATGATTATTTATCTCCCTTATATTCATGCCATATCCAAAAAATATAATCAGGCAGTTTCTATATTGGTTAAAGATAATTCTAGGGCTAAAGAACTTTTAGCCGAAGATGTTCATATAGATGAAATCATTACTCTAAAAAAAGAAATGGATGGCTTAGGAGGATTTTTTAAATTGTCCAGAGAATTAAAAAAAAGGACTTTTAACAAAGTCTTTATATTTAATTCATCATTAAGATATAATTTAGTTGCAAAATTATCTGGAATAAAATCAATTTATCAATATCCATTATTCAGGTCAAAAGATAATATTGTTCATAGTGCCAAAATCTTTACTGAGAATATCACTAATGAAATAATTTCATCAGATCCTAAGTTATTTGTTAAAGATACTTACATCAATACAGATAAAAATTTTAAACATATTTGTTTAGGAGTAAGTGCTTCTGGGCCAACCAAACGATGGGGAGTAGAAAATTATATAAGATTAGCAGAAGAATTATCAAAAAAAGTAAAATGTAAATTTTATATTGCTGGTGGAATGAATGACCTAGATTTAATTAGTAAATTTAAACAATCAAATATTGGAAAAGATTCTTTTTCATTTGAGAAATTAAGTATAAAAGAAACTTTAAAATATATTTCTAATTGTGATTTGTATATAGGAAATGATACAGGATGGGCGCACATATCGGTTGCTCTAAATGTCAAAGCTCTTACAATTTTTTGCGACAGTCCCGTTTTAGCTTATGGACGTTATAGTAAAATAATGTTTACAATAGAACCTGAGGGAGAAGAAAACACAACTACTCATGATACCCTAGGAAAAGATAAGATTTCTTTTAAAAAAGTATTTGCTAAAGCCGTTCAGTTACTTATCTAATTAAAATCAGTTCTAATTATTTTTTCTTTGGCTTCATTTACTAGTTGACTTAATCTTTCAGTTTTTACTTCTCTATTCATATCAGGATGAATTTTTTTTTGAAGATTATTTGTCGCTTTCAAAACATCTTCTTTCGAACATCCCCTAGCTAGACCAAGGAGCTTATAGGCTTCAGCGTTAGAAATATTAGATGAGCCTTGAGGTTGATTAAATTTTCCTTGTGAGAATCTACCTGAATTCTTTAAAAACTGAATTAGTCTCCACAACTGAAGCATTTGTAATGCTGTTAATCCTTTGATCTTAAGTCCACTTAAGATCACAAACAGAAAAGGTAATGAAAATAAATATTTCCCTCCAAGAGTAAAAATTGCTGCTATCAATAATGATAAATAAACAACAATCTTTTTTATTGTAATGGCTATCTTTTTCGAACTAGTTCGTGCAAACCAATTCAAGAATAAATAAACAATGACAAAAATGATTATTCCAACTAAAACTAAATTCATATAATTTTCTATAAATGAATATACCAAAACTTAAAAAAATAAAGAGTAGGAAAAAATATCACGAAATAGCCCTAGAAGATGAATATTCCTGGGTAGATCAACCAGATATTCTTGAAGTCTTAAAAGATGCTAACAAATTAAACCCTGAAGTAAAAGATTATATTAATTCAAATAACAAAATTACAGAAGAGTACTTTAAGGATGTAAAAGATTTACAAAATAATTTATTTACAGAAATTAAATCTAAAATCAAATTAAATGACACTTCACTAAAATTTAAAGACAAAAAATATTATTACTGGATTAAAACTGAAGCTAAAGGTAATTATGGAAAAAGAATAAGACAGCTTATAGATGGTTCGAAACCTGAGGAGATATTTTTTGATGGTGATCTTGAGAAAAAAAAATATGGTTCTGAATATTTTGGTTTAGGTTCTACGAGCTTATCACATTGTGATAATTATATGGCTTACTCATTAGACCTGAAAGGATCCGAATATTACACAATATACTTAAGAGATCTTCGTACCAGTAAAAATGAAAAAGATTTTATAGAGAATACCAGTGGAAGCATTATCTGGTCACTCGATAGTAAAAGTTTTTTTTACTCAAAGTTAGATAAATTTCATCGGCCTAGACAAGTCTTAAAACATGTTTTGGGAACTCCTGTTGAAAAGGATCAAGTTATTTTTGAAGAAAAAGATGAAACATTTACTTGTGGAATTAGCATTACTTCAGATGAAAAATATTTTATAATTTCAACTTCAGATCATATTACATCTGAAGAGCATTTTTTTCCTTCTAATGCATCAGAAATTAAACCTGTTTTATTTCAAAAAAGAAAAAAAGATGTTCGGTATAGCATAGACTCCTGGAAAGGATATTTTTATATTCATACAAATGAAGATGCTAGAGACTATAAAATTTTAAAATGTAAAACAGATGAAATTAATAAGTTAGAAGTTTTTATCCCCTCAAAAAAAGAAACTGTTATAGGTGGTTTAGATTTTCTTGATGAATATATTTTAAGAGGAGAAAAGTCAGACGCAATTTCCAAATTATTTGTAAGAAATATTAAAACAAATAAGGAAGAAGAAATTAAAATTTCAGATGAAACAGTAGGAGTTCCAGGCTTATCTTTAATGCAAAAAGATACGAGCACTTCAAAAATAAGAGTCAGTTGGGAAAGTATGGCCTCACCTAACAAAATATATGAGTACGATATCGTAACTAAAGAAAAAAAACTTGTTAAAGAAGAGGAAATACCATCTGGTCATGATGCAAATAAATATATAGTTGAAAGAATAAAAGCCAAATCTCATGATGGCAGAATGGTGCCAATCAGTTTAGTTCGTTTAAAAAATTCTAAGCAAGATGCTAATTCTAAAGTTTTGCTTTATGCTTATGGTGCTTACAAACATAGTATCAATCCTTCATTTAGTGCTTCGAGATTCTGTTTAATTGACAGAGGAATAACATTTGCAATTGCACATATTAGAGGTGGAGGCGACTTAGGAGATGCTTGGCATGAAGAAGGTAAAAAAAAATTAAAAAAAAATACCTTTTTAGACTACATTGCCTGTGCAAATCATTTAATTGAACAAAGATATACCTACAAAGGAGGTATTTGTTTTTATGGTGGGTCTGCAGGAGGTCTTACAGGAGGTGCTTTGGCAAATATGGCTCCAGATTTATTCTTTTCTATGCTGCTTCTAGTGCCATTTGTAGACATGATGACAACTATGTTGAATGAGAAACTTCCTTTAACTCCTGCAGAGTGGGAGTTGTGGGGAAACCCAATTAAAAGCAAAGAATATTTTGAGTATATCTTATCGTACTCACCATACAATAATTTAGGAAAAAAATCTTATCCTTCAATGTTGATTACCACTTCGTTATTTGATAATCGTGTTCTTTATTCAGAGCCAGTTAAATACATAGCTAAATTAAGAGATCTGAAAGAAGATAACAATATTCAATTACTTAAATGCAAAATGGAGGCTGCGGGCCACGGTGGAATGAGTGGAAGAGATAATGCTATTAAAGAATTATCTGAAGAATACAGCTTTATTTTAAAAACTGCTAAAATTTAGATTAGAGTTTTCTAGAAACAATTTTTACTACTAAAGCCCACTATTTTATTATTTGGATTAATCTCAAATTTTCTCTCACACTTAATTTTGAATTTTTCTTTAATGTAAATATAATTTCTATTTCTTGAATCTAAAAACTTTACTTTGTCTGGTTGCCCATAGACTATCTTTAATTCTGACTCACTTTTATTTAACCATTTGCTTAATTCTCTCTCTTCTTGTGCAGTTTTTTCATCTATTTTTTGTGAAACAGATTGACAAGAAGAAATTAGCAAAAAGACCAATAAGTTAAAAAAAATAAATCTGTATTTGATCATAATTCTTATGATCATTTTACACTTAAAACTTATAAACAGAAATATTACCTATAGGTTGTAAAATGACTTAAAGAACTACTTTTCATAAGATTTTAATATCGAATCGGAGTATTTAACATTAACTGGAGGTTTTCTATGATGGAAAAATATTTTGAGTATAAAAAACATAAAACTAATTTTAAAACTGAGGTAATTGCTGGGGTAACTACATTTCTTACAATGGCTTACATCATGTTTTTAAATCCCTTTATTCTTTCCGGCGAGTTTGCTGGACCTGAAAAAGGTTTCTTTGACTTTGGAGCGGTATTTACTGCAACAATATTAGCGACCGCAATAGCTTGTTTCATAATGGCTTTTTACGGTAAAACTTGGCCGATAGGCTTAGCACCCGGAATGGGTATAAATGCTTTTGTGGCTTTTGGAGTAGTCGCAGGGATGGGCTATACTCCTCAAGCTGCTTTAGGTGCAGTATTAGTTGCTGGAGTATTATTTTTAATTATTTCTTTAACTCCAATAAGAGCCTGGTTAATAAATTCAATTCCAAAAAGCTTAAAACTTGGAATAGGTGCAGGTATTGGATTATTTCTTGCAATTATTGGTTTAGAAATTATGGGGGTTGTAGGTGATCATCCTGTAACACTTGTTACTATCGGTGATATTAAAAACCCATTAGTACTTCTTGGATGCTTAGCTTTTGTAGTAATGATTGTTTTAGAAAAAATGAAAGTAAGAGGAAATATTATTATTGGAATTCTTGTTTTTAGTATAATTGCATGGATCACAGGTTTGGCAAAATTTAATGGTGTAGTAAGTTCACCACCACCAATGACTTATCTTTTTGATTTTGATCTATCTGCGGCATTCACTGCGGGAATGTCTACAGTAATTTTTACATTATTGTTTATCGATTTCTTTGATACAGCAGGAACTTTAACCTCTGTTGCCAATGTAGCTGGTAAAGTCGGTAAAGATGGAAAAGTAAAGGACATTGAAAAAGCAATGTTATCTGACAGTGTTGGAACAGTAGCTGGTGCGTTAATGGGAACTACCACAGTAACAAGTTATGTAGAGTCTGGTGCCGGCGTAAAAGCTGGTGGTAAAACTGGCATGACTTCTTTGGTAATAGGAGTTCTGTTCTTAGCTTGCTTGTTCTTTTCGCCATTAGCAACAAGTTTACCTAAAGAAATTGATGGAGCAGCTTTACTTTATGTTGCTATTCTTTTCGTAAGAAATATTACAGATATTGAATGGAATGACATAGCAGAGTCTGGTCCTGCTGTTGTTGCAATGATAACTATGCCACTTACTTACAGTATTAGTAACGGTATCGCGTTAGCTTTTATTTCTTACGCATTAGTCAAAATATTAACTGGTAAATTTGGCTCAACTTCACCTGCAATATGGATAATTGCAATTCTTAGCGTAGGAAGTTTCGCTGTTGCTTAGATATATAAATTGTAAGGGTCGTTTTTCATCGGCCCTTACTTTTTAAGTTTATGTTTTTTAATTAAGTCTTTAATTTTAATTTCTTCATAATGCTCAAAAGGTTGCACTATCCAAGGATTTGAGTCTAGTCTTTGGGCGCAATAATCAGGTTCAAAAGTTGAGTCTTTTTTCTTCCATAAAACAGCTGTTTTAATACTTTCAATTTCTTTAATAGCTGAGTAACTATACAACCAATTAATGCTTTTTTTTAAAGTGACCCCAGTATCTGATAAATCATCACATAAAAGAAGTCTTCCTCCCATATCTTGAACTGTTGAGCTCATCTCTCTTGAAAAAACTATTTCTCCTTGTTGGTCTTCTGTTCCTTTTCCAGAATAAGATTCGACAGCAAGATAAGCACATTTTAATTTAAAAACTCTACTTAAAACATCTATGATGGGCGCCCCTCCTCGCATTATTCCTATTAGCATAGTGGGCTTATATCCGCTTTCATGAATTTGTATTGCTAGTTTTTCTACTATTAGATTATACTCTTTCCAATCTATGATTAATTTCTTAGCCATAGAAAAAGTTAAATTATTTTAAGGGAGATGTAAATGAAAGGTTATATAGTTTGTGTTTACAAAAGTATAAATGATGAAAATACTTTAAAAGACTACGTGACTAAAGCTAAAGCAGCAGTTGAAAAATACAAGGGAAAAGTATTGGTAAGAGGAGGTAAAAAGATAACCACAGAAGGTGAGGATTGGAAAAGAACAGCCATTATTGAATTTCCTTCATTTGATGAAGCAAAAAAATTTTTTTACTCAAAAGAATATCAAGACGCGCATTCGATACTTAAAGAAACAGTTGTTCGTCATCATCACATCATTGAAGGCTGTTAATATTGAATAGGCTCATCATCAATTGATCTCCATAGATACCAAGTGGCCACTGAGCAATAAGGAGTAAATTTCTGATAAAGTTTTTTTAAAAAACTTTTTGGTGGAAAATATTTTTTTTTATAATTATTGGATATAGCTCGTAAAAGACCTATATCTTGTAATGGCCAAATATTTGACCTATTAAAAGTAAATAATAAGATCATTTCAGCTGACCATCTACCAATTTGTTTCAATTCAGACAAATATTCTATTGCTTCCTCATCATTCATCTTTTTAATCAAATTAGGTTTAAAGCTTTTATTTAATATTTTTTTTGCCAAATCTTTTATACCTCTTACTTTTTGTCTACTTAAGCCACATTTTCTTAAACTAGTTGAAGATAATTTATTAACAACTTTTGCAGTTATTTTATTTTTGCATTTTTTTTTAAACTTTAAAAAAACAGAATTTGCTGCAGCTACACTTATTTGTTGCCCAATAATACTCTTGCAGAGTGAAAAAAAAATATCATTTCTAGTTACTAGAGACCTGTCTTTATAACTGAGAATTAATTTCTTAATAATTCTATCTCTTTTTGAAAGAATTTTTTTGGCTTTATTCCAGTACTTAGGAGGATTGCTCATGGCCTTGGAGCAATAATTTGTTTTTTTAATTGAGACTCTCTTACAAAAATGATCAATGAACTTAGCATAACAAGAAATGCTCCTAACAAAGTTAAAATTTTAGGTATCTCACTCCATATAAAAAAACCAAAAATTATTGCAAAAACTAAACTAAGATACTTAATTGGTGTTACAAGTGAGGCTTCTGCTAATCTATAGCTCTGTGTTAATAATAGATTTGCTATACTTCCACATAAAGCTAAAATAATAAAAATTAAAAAATCAATTTTTGTAGGCATTACCCACTCAACAAAAAATATTGATCCAAGACCAAGGATCGTACACAATAAAGTAAAATAAAATGCTATAGTATAGTTTTCTTCGGTTTTAGAAAGAGATCTAACGCTAATAGCAACACATGCAAAAAAAATACAAAAAATAATTGGAGAAAGATAATAATAATTTATTTCAATAAAAGCTGGTTGAACAATTAATAACATACCAATAAATCCTAATATAACTGCAAACCATCTTTTAACTCCAACTTTTTCAGATAAAAAAAAGATTGAAGCAACAGTTACGAATATAGGGCCACCAAAAGTTAGAGATACGACATCTGCTAAAGGTAATTCTCTTAGTCCGTAAAATAATGCAATTATTGCAAGAGCTCCACAAATTGCCCTAAATGCATGAAGTCCAGGTCGTGATGTTTTATAAAAAGTAAAAATTTTATCTTTTGGAATAATAAAAAGTATTGGAATAAAACCAATAAAGAATCTAAAAAAAAGTACTTGGCCAACTGGATAATAATCTAACCATTTGACGCAGATATCCATGATGGAAAAACAGACTACACTTCCAACCATGTACAATACGCCTATTTGATTTTGTGTTAACAATTTAATATTCTCATGATTTTTAAATATAACATATTAAATAACTTATGAAGAAATGTACACTTGCACTTGGTTGTTTTTGGAAACCTGAGGAAAACTTTAAAAATAAACCTGGAATAACTGAAACAGAAGTTGGTTATGCAGGTGGAAATAAGCCTTATGTTACTTATGAAGAAGTGTGTAGAGGTGATACTGGTCATGCAGAAGTTGTAAGGCTTACATATGATGATAAATTAATTTCTTTCGAGAAGATATTAGAACTATTTTTTAAGATGCACGATCCAACACAAAAAGACATGCAATTTCCTGACGTAGGAACACAGTATAGAAGTGAAATATTTTACGAAAATGAAGATGAAAAAAAAATAGCTGAAAAAATTTTATTCAAAACAAATAAATTATTTAGTGGAAATGTTCAAACCAATATTTCAAAATTATATAATTATTGTAAAGCAGAAGAATATCATCAAAAATATATAGAGAAAAAAAAATAATGAAATATTTAGTCTCCACAGATTGGCTGCAAGAAAATTTAGAGAAAGTAAGGATATTTGATGCGAGTTGGCATTTACCAAATGCAAATCGAAACGCTTTTTTTGAATTTAAAACAGCTCATATTAAAAATTCCAATTTTTTTGATATTGATAAAAATTCAAATGAAAATTCTAACTTACCTCATATGCTTCCTTCAGAAAAAGATTGGGAAAAAATTATGTCTGAGCTAGGTGTAAGAAACTCAGACCATATAGTTATTTACGATAATTCTGATCTCATAAGTTCGTGCCGACTTTGGTACACTTTATTATACTTTAATCATGATCCAAACTTAGTTTCAATTTTAGATGGTGGTCTTAAAAAATGGCTCAAAGAAAAAAAAGATACTACGGTAAAAATTAAAAAATTTGAAAAAACTTCTTATGCAGCTAGAGAAAATAGCACGTTAGTTATTAACAAAAATCAAATTATTTCTAATATCAAAAATAAATTATTTCAGCTTATTGATGCACGAAACAAGGAAAGATTTTTGGGTTTACAGCCAGAGTCAAGAAAAGAATTAAACTCTGGAAATATAGAGGGATCAAAAAATATTCCTTTTACTGAGCTAATAAATTTGGAAGACCATACATTTAAAAATAAAGAGGAACTAATATCTATTTTTAAAAAAAATCAAATCGATACTAACAAAGAAATAGCATTTACATGTGGTTCTGGAATAACAGCATGTATTTTAGGCCTAGCTAATTCTATCGTAAGTGGTAAAAAACCAATTATATATGATGGCTCTTGGGCTGAATATGGACTTAAACAAAAATGACAACATCTGGTAAAATTAAAGCTTTCCTAATAATATTTTTTATTGCGGTATTTTCAATAATAGCTGCCAGATATTTTATTGGACTACACTTTAAAAAAAAATTTAGTGAAAGACCTCCTCCAGGAGTCGTGGTTGAGACTGTTAAAAAATCTTCATTTTATAAAAGTATAGAAACTTTTGGAACTGCTATTGCTCAAAATTCTAAAACTTACAGAGTTAAAAAAGAAAATATAATCGGAAATTTTAATATTAGAAATCGATTTGTAAAAAAAGGCGAAATTATCGTAGCCTTAAAAGATGAGGAAAATCTTGTTGCAGATTTTGAGGGAAAACTTGGTAAACGAGAAATAGCACAAGGAGTCCTTGGTTCTGACAGTCTCATAATAACATTAGATGATTTAAAAAAAATAGTCATAGACATAAAAGTTCCTGAAAACTATGTCGGTATTTTAAAGTCTGGACTAAGAGCTGAAGTATCTTCTTCAGCATTTAAAAAAAAATTTGAAGGAAGGATTGACTCTATTAGTTCGCGGATAGACCCTTCCACAAGATCAATTTTAGCACAAGTTATGGTGGATAACTCAAAATTTGAAATTATTCCCGGTCAACTTATGACTGTTAAAATAATTTACGACGAAATAAAAGAAATAGGTGTTCCAGAAAGTTCAGTTATAATCCAAGGTGATACTGCTTTTGTCTATTTAGTAAATGATAATACTGCTGAAAAAAGGGTTATAAAAATTGGTAAAAGAAATTTTGGAAAAGTATCGGTCATTTCTGGTATTTCAGAAGGAGATAAAGTAATAAGCGAGGGAGTCACTAAAGTTAGAAGTAAATCAAAAGTGAAAATTATAAAATCGTCTACCAATTAATAATAAATATGTTTTTAACAGATTTATCAATCAAAAGACCTGTTGTTGCTTCTGTGATGAGTATAATTCTTGTTATTTTTGGTTTAGTAACTTTTCAAGAAATTCCGACCGACGAATTGCCTGATGTTCAGCCTCCTGTTGTAACTATTCAGACTGACTATAAAGGAGCATCGGCTGAAGTTGTGGATACTCAGATTACTCAAAAAATTGAGGACCTAGTTGGCGGCACACCGGGGCTAGAAACTATTGACTCTTTTAGTGAAGATGAAAGTTCTAGAATTACTCTTACATTCGAAACTGGTCTAGATCTTGATGATGTTACAAATGATGTAAGAAGTTTTGTTGCTAGAGTAGTAGATAATTTACCTGAAGGAGCAAAGCAACCAGAAATTTATAAGCAAAGTGCAGGTATGAGAACAACGATGTGGTTATCTTTTAGTTCAGAAACAATGTCTGATCTTGAGCTAACTGATTACGCAGACAGATATTTGACTGATAGTTTTTCAACTGTTTCAGGAGTAGGAAGAGTAAGATTGGGAGGTGAGAGAAAACTTTCACTAAGAGTATGGTTAGATCCATTAGCATTAGCTGCCAGAGATTTAACTACCGACGAAGTTGAACAAGCTTTAAGAAAAGAAAATGTAGAATTTCCTGCAGGCAGAATTGAGTCTAAAGATATAGATTTAACTATAAGGTTGGATAAAGCTTATCAAGATTTAGAAAATTATAAAAAATTACCCCTTAAAAGAGCAAATGATGGATCCATAATAACTTTGAATGATGTAGCAAAAGTTGAGATAGGTGCAGAGTCAACTAGAACGCTTTTTAAAGGAAATGGAAAACAAGTTGTAGGTATAGGAATTTATCAACAGTCTGATGCAAATACTATTTCCGTAGCAAATGGCGTTAAGAAAAAGATTAAAGAAATTCAGCCTTCATTACCTCCAGGGACAACATTAGAAGTTTCTTTTGATCGTAGTAATTATATAAAATCTGCAATTAAAGAAGTTTATAAAACCTTGATCATTGCTTTAGTGCTGGTAACTATAATCATCTACTTATTTTTAGGTAACATTAGAGCTCTTATTGTACCAATAATTGCCTTACCTGTTTCATTAATTTCAACTTTTTTATCAATTTATATTTTCGATTTTACTATTAACCTTTTTACTTTAATGGCTCTTGTTTTAGCAATTGGGATCGTAGTAGACGATGCAATTGTAATGTTGGAAAATATTGTTAGAAGAATCGAGTTAGGAGAGAGTCCTCTAGTTGCAGCTTATAAAGGCGCTAAACAAGTATCCTTTGCGATCATAGCTACTACGGTTGTTCTTGTAGCAGTATTTATACCGCTGATTTTTATAAAAGGAATAACAGGGGTTTTGTTTACTCAAACTGCTATAACTCTTGCTTCAGCAGTTATCATTTCTAGTTTTGTAGCCCTTTCCTTGAGTCCAATGTTGGGAAGTAAATTTTTAAAAAAAAATATGAAAAAATCAAATACGGTCGTAAAATTTGAAAAATTTTTAAAAAATATTACTATTTCTTACGAATCTTCTCTTATAACTTGGATAAATAAAAAAAAAAATAATTCTAACTTTTCTTGTAATCGTATTATCTTTAACGGTTTTCCTATTCAATTTTGCACCTAAAGAACTAATTGCTAAAGAAGATAGAGGAGCTTTTTTTGTTATTATAAAAGCTCCACAAGGTTCAGGTTTTAATTTTACAAAATCTAAAGCCGAAGATATCGAAAAACTTTTAATGCCAGAGGTTGGAAAAGGGGAGTACAGAAAGTTAATTATGCGAGTTCCAGGTTTTGGAAAATCATCAAAACAGGTAAATAGTGGTTTTATAATTGTGCTTTTA
>MDTB01157084.1_pt1 | contig 13831 bp, 12 predicted proteins | sample 811161 | NCBI WGS metagenome assembly MDTB01 (sample SAMN05326650, study PRJNA326480) | marine metagenome | isolation source: seawater | place: Mediterranean Sea | collected 2009
CCGATGTTTAAAAAAAGAGGGAACCCCGACAATGGAAACTTATCAACAATTCACTTGGAGATTATTGAGTGACAGCTGACTACGATCGCGACCTGCGCGGCTACGGTGCTAATCCGCCAGACCCGAAGTGGCCAGGCGGTGCCCGTATCGCCCTTAATTTCGTCATCAATGTCGAAGAAGGCTCGGAGCCTTCGATCCAAGATGGCGAAGGGTTTACGGAAACCCAACACACCGAGGCATTTGGCCGACCGGCTATTAGTGGACGCGATCTCGCAGGTGAGAGCATGTTTGAGTACGGCAGCAGGGTCGGCTTTTGGCGGCTGCTTCGCCTCTTTCAAGAGCGCGGCCTCCCTCTCACAATGTTCGCGTGCGCTTTAGCGGTTGAGCGCAACCCCGAAATCGCCAACGCAATCCGGGGGTCGGGTTCCGATGTCTGCAGCCATGGCTGGCGTTGGATCAAGCACTTCGAGTTGAGTGAGGAGGAAGAACGCGAGCACATTCGTAAGTCAGTGATCTCACTGGAAAAGACGACAGGTCAGCGCCCACTCGGCTGGTATTGCCGATACGGTCCAGGAACCAATACCCGCCGTCTACTTATTGAGCACGGTGGGTTTCTTTACGACAGCGATTACTACGGTGACGAGCTGCCGTTTTGGAAGACAGTTGACGGCTACCCTCACCTGATTGTCCCGTATTCTCTGACAAACAACGATGGCAAAATGGTCGGCTGGCTCGGCACCGCGGATGACCTATTCGCCTTCTTCCGTGACGCCTTCGACATGCTTTACGATGAAGGTGCCGAGCATCCCAAAATGATGTCTGTTGGGCTGCACAACAGACTAATTGGGCATCCGGCCCGCGCAGTGGCACTTAAGAAATTTCTCGACCACGTCATGGCAAAACCCGATGTGTGGATCACACGCCGCGTCGATATCGCGGAGCACTGGGCGAAAACTCACCCTTACCCGGGCAAAGGCCTAAATGAGTAATCGCCAATAAAAATCTATCACAAGCGGTTGACCCGGGCGGCGGCATTTAAGCCAAAAACCTTTTATGTTTTTTTGGTAGCGTCTTTTTTCACAAGACAAGTTATCCACGCATTAAATAAGACGCATCAAGTGTTTGTTAGCCAGTTCAACTCATTGCCTGCTTACAATTGGGCATCACTAGAAGTTTGGTCGAAATAGGCGCCTCGGCTATCATCGCCTAACTGAAAAACGGCAGTGCAAAGAATGTTTAGACCGTTATCGTAACTTCCTTTGAGCGGAGGCTATTCGAAGTATCTTCAGGCAGCCGCTGCTATGAAAGGGCTGGCTTTTGCACTTCCGCTGAAAACGTTCGGCGTTAGCGTCCTCTGCTCCATCATGCCTTGCAAAGGACCCCGAGGATCAGCCCCGCGTGTCAAAGACAGTCGCTTTATTGAACGCTGAATCTTAGTTGCTAGTTTGGCTGGTTTAAATCCTCGCGGTGTCTTGGGCGGCTTCTGGTCATTTCGATTCTCTATCGCTCTTAAACCTTACCGATTTACCAATTGAGCGAGGAAATAAAACGCGCACTAACCTACATGGGTCGACTACCGTGTGTCTTAATCCAAAATTCCGCAATATCACGGCGCGGTGCTACCCATACCTCATCATGTGATAGGACATGATCAAGAAGAATCTTTAGACCGCCAATCCTACCAGGACGACCGATAATCCTTGGATGAAGGCCAATAGATAACATTCTTGGAGTTTTGCAACCTTCATTCCATAGGTTATCGAAGGCGTCGATGCAATAACATGCGAAATCGTCACTTCGGATAAAACCGCCTTGGTTGAAAAACCGCATATCATTCGTGTCGAAACTATACGGCATGATGACGTGAGGTTTTTTAATACCATTTACTAAATACGGTACATCATCGTTGTATGCGTCTGAGTCGTACAGAAAACCGCCTTCCTCAATTAATAAACGACGCGTATTTACCGAAGATGCTGAGCGCGTATGCCATCCCACTGGGCGAACACCCGCACTCTTTGTGATTTCATCGATAGTGTGACGAATGACACTTCGTTCATCCTCTTCATCCATTTCTGCGTGTCGTTCCCATCTGTATCCATGGGCAGAGATTTCATGACCGCGCACTACCGCCTCGGATGCTAGCCAAGGTGATACCTCGACCGCCCGACCGCACGTGCTGAATGTCGCAGTGACCCCGTGCTCTTCGAGAGTATCAAGTATGCGCCAGTAACCAACACGGGACCCATATTCAAAATGTGATACCATGCAAGGATCGGGATATCCCTCCACAAGGTCGTTCACCTCATATACGCCCTCATTTTTTTCATCACCTGTGCTTAACGAGAGTTCCGCCCCCTCTTCAATGTTGACAACAATTGACACGGCAATTCTTGCGTCTTTGCGCCAGCGTGTTGTAGGTGGGTTTGGTCCATAACCACGGAGATCACGATTAATCATGATGAGTACACCATTCGTTTAGTAACGAGGTTCGGCAAAGTTGCTAGACGCGTTCACACCCGGGACAAAACTTTTCATGTGCTGGTTTGGCTGCGCGGGCTTTGGTCGTTCGCATCGCAAAAATGCACCCCTACCTTTTTGTAATAAAAGTTCACCATCTTGAACGACAATTTCTCCTCGCGAGATCGTGGTTGTGGGCCAACCTTTGACAACCATCCCCTCGTAGGGTGTGTAGTCAACGTTGTGGTGAAGATTTTCATTTCGGATTGTCACCTCTTTATATGGATCCCATATCGTAAGATCAGCGTCGGCACCGATTGAAACCGTTCCTTTCCTCGGATAAAGGCCGTAAATCTGCGCCGGAGACGTAGCCGTCAATTCCACGAACTGCGGCAAAGTTATTCGGCCTTTATTCACACCTTCTGAGAACAGCAACGGTAGGCGCGTCTCTAGTCCAGGGATGCCATTTGGAATATAAGGAAAGGGGGTTTCTTCCCCCCTTATCAGCTTGCCTTTAGGGTCGTTAAAACTGAACGGCGCATGGTCAGAGGAGAAAACTTGAAATACGCCAGTTTCCAACCCAAGCCATACAGCTTCTTGATTTGATTCGTCACGTGGCGGCGGGGAACAGATACACTTCGCCCCGTGAAAGTCGTCGATCCCAAGGTCTTCGGCGGTGAGAAAAAGGTATTGTGGACAAGTTTCTCCATAGACTTGAAGACCGCGGGCTTGTGCGTCTCGAATTTGTTTAATCGCTTCTTCCCCTGACACGTGTACGATCAATACAGGAACGCCTACGAGTTCCGCCAACGAGAGGGCTCGGTGCGTTGCCTCCCGTTCGACAATCGGCGGTCGTGAATGCCAATGGTATTGCGGCTGAGTCTTACCAGCCTGTAGCAGTTTCTCGGTCAACCATTCGATACAGTCTGCGTTCTCGGCATGGATCATGGCCATGCCGCCGTGTTCACGCGCGGTCGTTAATACCTCTAAAATTTCCCGATCATCCAGCTTCAAATCATCATACGTCATATATATCTTGAATGACGTATAACCGTCGTCGATAAGGGCGGGAAGTTCCTGGTTTGCTACACTACCTGATATATCGGATACGATTAGATGGAATGCGTAATCGATGTAGGCTTCGCCATCTGATCTTGAATGATAATCCTGAACGGCATCCCGTAGGGTATGTCCACGCATTTGACAGGCGAAGGGTATTATTGTGGTGGTACCACCAAACGCGGCCGACTTAGTGCCACTTTCAAAGCCATCGGCCATTACCGTCCCATCAGTCATCGGCTGATCAAGATGGCAATGAGCATCTATACCACCTGGCGCCACAATTTTTCCCTTTGCGTCAAGCTCAACAGAGCCTTTTGCCAAATTATTTGCGAGGGCTGCTATCTTGCTATCTTTTATGCCAATATCTGCGTGGAAGGTATCTGATGCCGTAGCAATTTTTCCACCACGGATTACTAAGTCAAAGTCTGCCATCGATTTTACTCACCATTTTCGCCGATCATTTTGACGTATCAAAGCCATCACCTTCTTGTCGAATTACAGCCATGTTGGCAAAAGCTAAATTCCAACCGTTTCCAGCGTTTGCATCGGCGGGCGAACTCAAAGCCGCGAGTATTGGGGCTGTCTCGACGCACACCAATGCTTCTTTATCGGAAGATATTTCGGCGATAGTAAAGTGACTGCTATACGATAAAGCTCAATCCTCGTTGAATGATTGCGAAGTAACGAGTTCGAAAAATTATTAGAGGACTGCGTCAACATACGTATAAAAAAGCATTGAGCTGCTGTTGTTGTCTGCGGGGAGGGGGGGCATACGTGGCTGGTGTACTTTCTTGAGCAATTTACGCGCAAACGCCTTGCCTGGTATCGATGAACCCCTCGTGCAAAAAAAAGCTCTCTAGACAACAAATGCCAACCTATACATCGAATCTGTGTGCTCGTGCATTGCATTCTCTAATCACGAAAGAACTTTGAGCGGCAACCACTGCGATAGCCGAAGATGGCATTTCGGTAATAAAGTTGGACTAAGTTTACGCCTTTGCTCGCTCCCAAAGGTTCTTAGCTGCCTCCGCTGCCTCCTTGCGAATTTGATTTTGATCAACCAAAATCGCTTTGCTATTTTCAACGACAATGCGGCCATCAACGATGACCATCTCAACATCTCGACCTTGGCCAACATGTACAATGTTTCCTAGCGGGTCTGTTGCAGGTGTCATGTGAATTTGTTCAAAATCAAACATCACCAAGTCGGCCTTCTTCCCGATCTCGAGAGAGCCGATTTCATTTCCGAGGCCCAGAGCGCGCGCACCACCGATAGTTGCCATCTCGAAGACAGTCTCAGGCTGCCAAAACTCCGAAACGCAGGCTTCCTGGAGACGACCAATATTTAATCCCCAGCGCATCACCTCAACGATATCTGCATGCATGTTGTCGGTGGCTAGTGTGATCTGTGCGCCGGCGCGCCGCAGTTTCGATGTCTGAGCGGCCGTTCCGCCTGTTGCGTTACCTTTCGGTATATGTGCGACATTGATACGGGCTTTTCCTACTCGCTTGATATCTTCGTCATTTAAAAACAGACAATGGGCGGCGATAAGGCGATCGTTTAATAAACCGATCTCGTCGAGTAGCTCGGACGGTGTCATGCTGTCGCGTTCCTGAATCCGCTCAACTTCAATCTCACTTTGAGCCAGATGACAGTTTACACCAAGGCCCATCTCTGATGCAGCATCACGAACCTTTTCCAACAGTTCACGAGAGCACGTATCGGGTGCGTGCGCCGCCATATGGACGCCAAGCCGCCCATTCATTTTTCCATTCCATGTGTCGGCCAGTCCCACGGCTTGCTTCAGGGTGGCTTCGCCGATTTCTGTTTTGTGTTCCCAAATTTGCTCATGGACCCGTGAGAAATCGACGTCGTGAATTCGTCCGCAGGCAAAAACACGGCCTCCGATCTCGCCCATGGCAGGAAGTGTTTCGTCAGCGTGGACGTAGCTATCATTTATGAGCGTCGACCCAAAAAGGAGTGCTTCAAGTGCGCCCAGTTTCGCCAACGCGACGGCTTCATCTGGTGTTACATCGTGTCCATGAGGGACCCCGGGTGTATAAGCAGGCGCGAAGCCCATGTCCTCGGCGACACCGCGCACCATTGTCAAAATCGCGTGGGTATGAACGTTCACGAAGCCTGGGGTAATAACCTTGCCGCGGGCATTTATGACCCGATCAGCATCAGGCAATGGGTTGATGGTATCCCGCACTTGAAGATGTGCGATTCTGTCATCTTCTATGCCAATAACGGCGTCTTCCATAAGAGCGTTATCTGGATTTCCGGACAAAACAGTTGCATGTGTGATTAACAGGTCCATCGACGCTCCTACGGATTTGCCGGGGTATCAAAAATATGATGAAAGTGCGATAGAAATTTTTTAGTCCGCTCTTCTTTAGGAGATGAGAAGAGCTTGTGGGGCGGGCCTTGTTCAACAATTGTGCCGTGGTCAATGTATGTCACGCGGTCTGCGACTTCGGCGGCGAAATGCATTTCGTGCGTTACAATGACGCTTGTCATGCCCGTTTCAGCCAGCAACCGGATTACGTCCAAAACCTCTTTAACAAGCTCAGGGTCGAGTGCCGACGTTGGTTCGTCAAATAACATTACAATCGGGTTCATAGCCAATGCTCTGGCGATGGCAACCCGTTGTTGCTGACCACCAGACAACTGATTAGGGCGCTTACCGATGTGCTCACCGAGAAAAACCTTTTCAAGTTGTTCCCGAGCACGGGCGCGTGCCTCACTTTTCCCGATGCCGAGCACTTTCTGTGGGCCAATAGCAACATTGTCCAATGCCGTAAGATGTGGAAATAAATTAAAGCGTTGAAATACAAAACCGAAATTGCGCCTTTGTCGCGCAACAAGGTTTTCAGGAAACGGGGGCCAAGGAAGACCGAACTCTGCTGGATTACCGCCGACTGGTTCATCCCTCAAGTACACGCCACCTGTCGTCGGTGTTTCGAGGTGGTTAATGCACCTGAGCATGGTCGTTTTGCCCGAGCCGGAAGCGCCGATAACGACGAGCGTCTCTTTCTCCATAATTTCTAAGTTTATCGGCTGTAAAACCTGATGTTCGCCAAAAGTTTTTGTCATATTTTCTAGGCGAATTAGCGGCTCACCGGCATCCCCTTTAGTACCGATATGTCCATTACCGTCAATCATGTAGAGCGCGCCTTTACCATGCGGGGAGTCGCCTCTCTAATTGTCGTGTCGCCCAAGAAATCGTGGTAATTAATCCCCAATAATAAAGCGCCAGCAATCCGTAAATTTCGAAAGGCACGAAGTGAACAGAAATGATGGCTTGTCCGGACCGTGTTAATTCATAAACGGAGATTACGGATAGAAGCGATGAACTTTTAATCATCGTTATGAGTTCATTTGTGAACGGCGGAACCATCTGGCGAGCGGCTTGTGGAAGCAGAATATACACAAGGATTTTCTCGCGGGTCATTCCGATCCCTTTCGCGGCCTCTGCTTGCCCTTTCTCAACAGCTCCAACACTGCCGCGAACAATTTCAGCCGTGTATCCAGCTAAATTGAAGGCGAGTGCGGCGACGCCAGCCCAAATTTCGTTAAATTTAATGCCGATTACAGGCAAAGCGAAGAACACCAGGAAAATCTGGATAAGAAGCGGTGTGCCGCGCACGAAATCCACATAAATGCGTATAACTAATTCCAAGGGCTTAATGTTGCTTAGTGACAACAAGCCCAAAATAATTCCTGCTAACGTGCCAATAATGCCGGCAAAGAAACTTACGTAAAGGGTTACAGTTAAGCCCTCCGCAAGGAGCGGAATGGCCATCTTTATGATGTCCCAATCAAGCATTATTCCCTGTCCGAATTGGAACAGCGACGGTGTCGAAGATCAGTACCGTCGCTGTTCCAGTTTTAGCATTGCTCGCTATTTAAAAGTCGGAATGTCGTCTGCGAGGTCCATTTTTAGGCCGAACCACTTTTCTTGCAGTTTATAAATTGTGCCATCCTCTTTCATTTTCGTAAGGACTTTGTCGATGGCGGCTTTGATTTCAGTATCTTCTTTGCGCATAGCAATTCCTGCCCAGTTCTGATGCGCAACGCCGCGGACGATTGAGTAATATCCTGGGCGGTCCTTCACGACCTTCGCAAGAGTTGGAAGTGTGTTGAGGACCCCATCTACAGAGCCCTGAGACAGCGCGAGGTAAGCAGACGGATGGTCATCATAGGTCTTATGCGACGCAAAACCTTTGCCTTTGGAAGCTGCGATGGCTTTGTCCATTTTAGGCAGCATCACCTCGCCTGGAGAACCGAGTTTTATACCCATCACTTTTCCGGTCATGTCATCAATTTGTTTAATTTTGTCCTTATCGTCGGCCCTGATCAACAAAGCTTGAGAGGCTTCCGCGTAGGGGATAGAGAACAGAACCTTTTTAAGTCGGCCTTTGTTGTAGCTCATTGATGTCATGATGATTTCGAAGCGTTTGGCGTATAGCGCGGGAATAATGCCGGACCACTGAGTGTCGATAACTTCTGCCTCAACCCCGAGTTCTTTTGTAAAGTACTCAAGTAAATCCATGTCGTAGCCGACGAGTTTCCCACCATCTCGGAAGGTAAACGGGGGATATGTAGCTTCTACGCCAACCCGTAATTTTCCCATTTCTTTGATCTTGGCGATGGTTACGCTTTCCGCTGATGCATTGTAACCCAAGAAAAGGGTCATTCCGAGGGCCATCCCGCCGGACATGATTTTGATGAAACAACGCCGCAGTAAGGACAGTGAGTTCATGTTTTAACACCTTTGCCTAATTTTTTATCAATATTAACTGTACACTTTTTCTGATTAAAAATAAAGCATAGAATTAAAATAATCTTTGAAAACAGTATACTCAGAGTTATTAGGACCTATGAAAAGGGGCAATTTAGAGCTGTAATCTTAAAAGCTTGCCGTACGAAACATTTAGGAGGGCCTGATGCCTGATATCCTTGTTATTAACCCCAATATTTCAGAGTGCGTTACGAGCCTTATCGAACAGGAAGCGCGAAAGGCTGCGCACGCCGATACACGCATCTCAATGGCGACAGCAGCGTTTGGTGTTGAATATATTGAAACGCGAAGCGAGGCGGCCATTGGCGCCCATGCGGTTCTTGATATTGTTGCTAACGCGGGTGATGCTTTCGATGCAATCGTGATCGCAGCATTTGGTGATCCGGGCGTTAAGGCTGCAAAGGAAATTGCGCTTTGTCCGGTTGTCGGTATTTCTGAAAGTGCATTTGCGACTGCAGGGCTTATCGGTAGTAAATTTTCTATCATCGCAATTTCGAAGCGAATCACCGCTTGGTATCAGGAGTGTGCCATGGCCAATGGCGCGATGTATCGGCTCGCAAGTATTCATTCGTTGTCTACACCACTGAAAAACATAGCGACGGTTCAAGAGGATAATGCAGAACGACTTATGGAGCTCTGTAATGCATCGGTTCAAGAAGACGGCGCAGATTGCATCATTCTCGCGGGCGCGCCTCTTGCAGGTTTGGGTCGGCAACTGCGCGATGACATACCAGTACCGCTGGTAGATGGTGTTTCAAGCGGTATCGTGTTAGCCGAAGCTCTGGCCAGACTTTCGGTGGCACCTGCTACCGCTGGGAGTTTCACTCGTCCTTCAGGTAAGGTTAATCAAGAGCTATCGCCAGCGTTGGCTCGGCTCTTTACGCCCTAATTATGTGTTATCTATTGGTTTTGCTGAGGCCGGGTGTTTTTTCCGCCAATGTTTGGCAATATCTATCCTGCGACAAAGCCAGACCTTGTCGTGCGCCAGTACGTGATCGATAAATTTGTGTAATGCTTTAAGTCTTCCCGGGCGTCCAATCAATCGGCAATGAAGACCAATCGACATCATTCTAGGGGTTTCGTGTCCCTCCTCGTAGAGCACATCAAAGCTGTCACGAAGATGCTCGTAGAATTGTTCGCCTGTGCTAAACCCTTGCGGCGTTCCAAAGCGCATATCATTGGCATCGAATGTGTACGGAACAACAAGGTGTGGAGCGTTGCCGGTCCAGGTCCAAAACGGCAGGTCATCGCTGTAATCGTCGGCGTCATATAAGAAGCCTCCTTCCTCGATTACAAGCCGGCGTGTATTTGGACTTGTGCGTCCCGTATACCAACCCAACGGCCGCTCGCCCGTTAAGCGATAGATGATGTCGATCGAACGTTGAATGTGCTCGCGCTCAATGTCCTCCGGTACATCCTGATAATCGATCCATCTGTAGCCGTGGCTGCAAATTTCAAAACCTAATTCTACCGCGCGTTCGGCAACGCGAGGATTGCGCTCAAGAGCCATGGCTACAGCAAATATGGTGAGCGGTATCGATTTCCGCTCAAAAAGCCGAAAAACTCGCCAAACTCCCACACGGCTGCCGTATTCATAGACGGACTCCATGCTGATGTGACGCTGACCGGTTATCGCTTGAATGCCAACAATTTCGGAGAGAAAGGCTTCGGATGATGGGTCACCATGGAGAACGTTATTCTCGCTTCCTTCCTCATAATTCAGGACGAATTGTACCGCAATACGGGCGCCATTCGGCCAGTTAGCATCCGGCGGGGAATCGCCATAACCGATCATGTCACGTGGATAATCTTTACTCATTGGTTTCACGCCTTACTCATCAGGAGTTGTGCATCGCAAGGTCGCGCTTTTAAGACATCGCGCCGACAGCTCGACAGCCAAATTTTCCTTCATCCCGCTTAAATATGCGCTTTACGCTTGAAACGCTAAGTAGGAGGAGCTGTAAAATGCCAAGTACCAGGTTTGTATATTCGAAAAACATCGATCTAATTTTTATCCCCGTACAAAGGAGACTTTGCGAGCGAAACTGCACTTTGTACGCCATCGTAAATTGGGATGGGCAACTCAGTGCCAATCGCACTCGCAATGCCAGTAAGGGGGCCGCCACCAATTATAATAGCCGAGACATGTTTTTCATCGACTAACGATTGACAGGCAGATCGAAAATCCTCTCTATATTTGTCAAGATCAGAAGAAACCTCGGCCACTGTCCATGGAAGAATTCGGACCTCTGCTAGCGAATCAGAATAACCATAAAGCTCCGCATTCCGGATGATTTCTTGTTTAAGCTCCGCGCCCAGGGTTACGATCGCAAAAGGGCCGTGTGTTGCGGCTTTCTGCATTGCTGATTCCGATATACCCAATACGGGGCACGAGGCAACTTCGCGCGCCTCATGCAAACCTGGATCGCTGAAGGCCGCGATGATCACGGCGTCGAATTTATCACTCATAGTCTCGATTAATGAGACTACATGAGGTGCCGTTTCCGAGGATTGTTTCGGTGTTTCGATGAGGGAGATACCCGAGGGCGCTGAGATAACCTCTAAGTCGTCGTTTTCATCCAATAGTGATATTGCGGCGTGGCGCAAGCGCAGATTAGTTGTCTCGCTCGTATTAGGGTTCACGATCAAAAAACGCATTAGAACATCAATTGCGGCAGCCATGTGACTAATGCAGGAAAGGCGATAATAATGAGAACAAACAGCCCCATGATTGCTACAAAGGGCATAATTCCGATGAAGAGGTCTGACACCGCGCCATGCCCTCTAATCCCCTGAACAACATACAGGTTCATGCCCACTGGCGGCGTGATGAGCGCAAGCTCCATCATTAGCACCAAAAATATACCGAACCAAATCGGATCAATTCCTGCAAACAGGATTATCGGGAATACAACTGGTATCGTACCTACCATCATTGACAACGTTTCAACAAAACAACCGAGCACTAAATAAAAGGCAATGAGTATAAATATGAGGCTAAGCTTAGATACGCCGAGGCTTGCAACATATTCGGTCATCGCCTGGGGCACCCCCATGATACCGATCACAAAGTTTAAATAGAACGCAGCTGCGATAATAAACAAACACAGTGCGCTGATCCTCATTGTCGATAGAAAAGCTGCATGCAGCATATCAAAAGAGAGCCCACGGTAAATCGCCGCAATAATGAGAGAGAGTACTACCCCAGCACCGGCTGCCTCCGTCGGCGTTGCCCAGCCGAAGTAAATCGCGCCCATTGTTACGATGAATATTAGAGCCGGCGGAATAAGATGAATGAGGCTAGCCATTCTCTCCCGAAATGGCGCTTTTTCCAACGATGTCTCGGCTGAGCCTGGATAGACTCTTGCTATCAGCATGATTGACAGCATGAAAAGCAAAGTAAGACAGACACCGGGAATAATTCCAGCAACGAACAGTTGGCCTATAGACGTATTGGTCAGAGCGCCGAAGATGATGAGATTGACGCTTGGAGGGATGAGTATCCCTAAAGTTGCTGCGGAAGCAATCGTGCCGAGAACTAGTTTTTCGTTATATTTGCGCTTGCGAAATTCTGGCAATGCGACTGTTGAAATTGTTGCCGCTGTTGCAACTGAAGAGCCGGAAACTGCGGCAAAGACGGCACTCGCGCCAATATTGGTGTGCAGCAGCCCACCAGGCAACGGCGATAACCACAGCGCAAGCGTTTTGTACATGCGGTCTGTTACGCCGCTCCGCAATAAAATTTCACCGAGTAGTACGAACAGCGGTATCGACGTCAGCAAGAAATCATTCATTATCGACCACATTTGGTTGCCAAAGCTGGCAAGTGGCCCAATCCCCATAAATGTTATGACGCCAAGAATACTAGTGAGCAGCATGGCCACTGCGACGTGCAGGCCCAATGCCATGAGGCCCAGCATGAAGCAAAATCCAATTGCAACTTGAGCGACGTCAACCATTGTCAGCTATCTCGTCCGCGCGTTTCTATTCGTGATCTCGCATCATCTAATTCGCGCTGAAGTTCTTCGTTGATGGTCGGCGGACCATACTGAAAATAGGCACCCTCTGAGTCCCTGAAATTCTGCAAAAGAAGGTGAATGAACATTGCTAGCGCGGTGCCGGAGAAAACGATCAGGCCCAAAAACCATATGCCTTGAGGGATCCACATTGGTGTTTGTAGTGGTGTCGGTGAATGGCTGTTAAACATCAGGCTCTCACTGAGAGCTAAATACGCAAAGCGCGTGATAAACAGGGCAGCGCCTGCGACCATAGCGTAGGCAATTACATTCAGAGTGTTTCTAACTGGCTTCGGTACATGGCCGAGAACTATATCAATGCGGGTATGTGTCCGTTCAATTAGGGCATATGCAAATCCAAAAGCACCGGTGCCTGCAACAACATAACCGCCAATTTCATCAACACCTTGAAGCGAGTAAGAAAACAACTTTCTAGCAAGGATTTCGAATACAATAACCAGCGACAATAGTAATAAAATATAACCGCCAGCTAGAGATAAAATTACGTTAGCCCTGCGGATTACGTCCACGATTCATCCTCACTCAACCAAAATCATTAGTCCTCTCGCGCTGGGCCAGCGAGAAACTGGCCCAGCATAGAGATATAATTACTTGATGGAAAAGCCGCGGGCCTTTCCAACGGTATCATTCCATATGGACACGCAGTCCGGAGTTGTCTTTGTGCAGCTTTTTGCCCATGTCGGCAGTACGGATTCAGAGCTGGCTTTTGCGAGCAGCGCTTTGTCCGCGTCTGATGGTTTAACTAGGGTCATATTAAATTTCTTGAAGTTTTTACATTCGCCGCCGGTGTTACAGCTATCTGCATCACCAGTATTGTTACGTGCAAGATCCCAGAATTTTCCTTCGACTTCTTTGAAAGCCGCAGTGAGTTCCGCCTTTTTATCAGCGGAGAACTTGTTCCAAGTATCAAGGTTCATGAAGTGACCATTGACGGACCAACTTATGCCAAGCGGGAAATAATGGGTTGTAACTTCAGGCCAGTTACCCGTGTTGCCAGATGTTGGCGATGTTATTGCGCAATCCGCAACACCTCGCTGCAAACCTGGGTAGACCTCTTTGAACGAGAGAGCAACAGGTGTCCCACCAACAGCTTCGATCAAAGCGGACATTGATGGAGTGTATGTCCTAACCTTGAGCCCTTTGAAGTCAGCAAAGCCGCTCACAGGTTTTTTGCAGTAAAAGACCTGTGGACCATACGGCCAGAGCGTCATTACCTTAACGTTAAACTTTTCTTCTACCCGCTTAGAAAACACTTCTCGGTATGCATCTACTGCTGTTTTTAGTGTGTCTAATGAGGGTGAGACGCCGATCAAATCGAGACCCTCAAGAAACGGATCGTCTCTCGAAGCTTCGCCAGCTGTTGATTCAACAAGATCGAAGGTGCCAACACGCGCCAGACGAAGTGTGTCCTTCATGCTGACGCCGAGGACATCAAGCGGGTTATAATTAATTTTGATACCCGCCTTA
>MDTB01215767.1_pt1 | contig 13831 bp, 11 predicted proteins | sample 811161 | NCBI WGS metagenome assembly MDTB01 (sample SAMN05326650, study PRJNA326480) | marine metagenome | isolation source: seawater | place: Mediterranean Sea | collected 2009
CATGGCGGCATACCCGCATCAAATTTCCGGCGGCCAGCAGCAACGTATCGTGATTGCGATGGCATTGTTATCGAAGCCGGATCTGCTGCTGTTGGATGAGCCGACAACGGCGCTGGATGTGACCGTTGAGGCCGGTATAATTGAGCTGATCAAGGATCTGGGCCGCAAAACCGGTACCTCGATGCTGTTTATCTCGCATAATCTTGGCTTGATTTGCGAGATTTGCGACCGGATCACGGTGATGTATTCGGGTGAAGCTGTGGAAGTTGGCACGGTTGCTGAGGTTTTTGACCATATGCGGCATCCGTATACCCGCGGCCTTTTCAATTCCATTCCCTTGCCCGGTGCCGACAAAAATAATCGGCCATTAATCGCCATTCCGGGGCAATTACCGTTGCCACATGCGCGCCCGATGGGCTGTAACTTTGGACCGCGCTGTGATGAATTTGTCGACGGTGTTTGTAATCGCCGGGAAATTCCAATGCTTCCCGTTGAGACAAGCACGCAACATTTGTCGCGCTGTGAGCGGATGGCGGAGATTGACTGGCAAGCAGAACCAAAACGCCCGGTAGTTGCGAATGCGATCAAACCTGGAAAAGTGGTTTTGGCCGTCAAAGACCTGCGCAAATATTATGATGTTGCGGCGAATGAGATTTTCGGTGGCGGCGATGTTCGGACCGTGAAAGCAAATGAGACCATTTCGTTTGATGCACACGAGGCCGAAACAGTCGCTATTGTTGGGGAATCTGGCTGCGGCAAATCAACCCTCGCAAAGGTGTTGCTTGGCCTGGAGACAAAATCATCCGGCAGTGTCAGCCTTGGTGAACTTGAAATTGGAGATATTGGTATTGAGGACCGCAGCACCAAAACGGTGAGCGCCATTCAAATGGTTTTCCAAAACCCCTTTGATACCCTTAACCCCAGCCATGCCGTCGGTGCCCAAATCATCCGCACCCTGGAAAAGTTTAATATCGGCAACACTTACAAGGAACGCCGCCAGCGGATGTTTGAGCTGCTGGATTTGGTGAAATTACCACGGGCATTTGAAAACCGTATGCCACGACAGCTTTCAGGTGGCCAAAAGCAGCGGATTGGTGTTGCGCGGGCCTTTGCAGGTGAGCCGAAATTAGTGGTGGCCGATGAGCCTGTATCGGCGCTTGATGTGTCGGTGCAAGCGGCGGTCACCGAATTGCTGATGGATATCCAACGCCAAGCCCGAACCACGATGCTGTTCATCAGCCATGACTTATCGGTGGTGCGATATATCGCTGATCGGGTGGTGGTGATGTACCTTGGCCATGTGGTCGAGCAGGGCAGCACCGATGATATCTTCTCGCCGCCTTACCACCCCTATACCGAAGCCTTGCTGTCGGCGATCCCAATTGCTGATACCAGCATTGAGAAAAAGCATATTGTGCTTGATGGTGATATTCCCTCGGCGCTTAATCCGCCCAGCGGCTGCCCATTCCAGACCCGCTGCCAGCATAAAGCCTTGGTGCCGGGTGATTTATGCGAAACCGATGTGCCGGAAGTCAAAACGCTGAGCGATGGGCATGAAATTAAATGTCATCTCGCCAGTGATATCCTCAAGCGAATGGAACCTGTGATCAGTTCGGTGGCCGCAGTCTCACGCGCTTGATCAATTTTCAGCCGATGGCATAATTTTGACCGACTGTCGGTTTGCACTGCCCTTTTCAGGTTAAGGCTGGCAGTATCCAAAGCTGCATTGTCATTATCTTTACGTTTTCCATGATCCCAGGGAGTTGATCCATGCGTTTTGACCGCCGCCGTACCGCTTTCCGTGCTGTTCTTGAAGGCGACCGCTGCGTCCACCCGGCATCGGTGCATGATCCGATCGCCGGCCGCATCGCCGAAGATATTGGTTTTGAAATTGGCATGTTGGCAGGTTCGGTCGCCTCCCTGGCGGTTCTGGGAGCACCTGATTTGATCCTGCTGACCTTAAGTGAATTTGCCGGCTTAGCGACTCGCATTGGGCGGGCCAGCGAACTGCCGTTGATGGCCGATGCCGATCACGGTTACGGCAATGCGTTGAATGTGATGCGGACAGTCGAAGAATTGGAGATGGCAGGCATCGCGGGGCTGTCGATCGAAGACACTGAATTGCCGATTGCGCAGGGTGTCGATGGGGCCGCTCAATTGCTGCCTGTGGAAGCGGGAATTGGCAAGATGAAAGCGGCGCTGGCAGGCCGCAAAGATAATAAACTTGTGATCGCTGGGCGCACCAGCGCCTTGGCCATGACCGGCCTGGATGATTGCATCGCCCGTGTCACCGCCTATGAAAAAATTGGTGTTGATGCAATTTTTGTGGTCGGTGCGAAAACCCGCGAGCAGGTCGATGCCATCGCCGATGCCGTCTCCGTGCCCTTGATTTTGGGCGGCGCGCCGAAAGAAATTCGTGACCTTGACTATCTCTCAAAGGCCGGAGTTCGGATTTGCTTACAGGGCCATCAACCTTTCGCGGCAGGTGTTGACGCTGTCCGGGCGACCTTGACGGCACTTAGAAACGGCACTGACCCCAGTAATTTGACCGGTGTCGCCAGTGCCGATTACATGCGCAAAGTCACGGCCGGCGATGATTATGAAAAGCGCATCGCCGACTGGCTGTAAAACGCCTGCGGCTAACCCATTAACGGCGCTTGATCGAGGCGCACGACAATGCCATTTAAGGCCTCGCTCGGTGCTTGGTAGCGCGCCATAACCAGAGGGTCATGGCCGGGAATGACATGGTTTTCGCTGTCCGCTAATTGGTAAAGCTTCCGGTGCCCCTGCATCATATCGGCGTGATTTTGAACAATCACAAACGGCCGCCGGTCCTCCATATTGGCGTAAAAGTGACTGGCGTCCGAGGCCAGCACAACATTGCCGCGGTCCGTGTTCACCCGCACCGACATCATGCCGGCGGTGTGCCCGCCGATGTGATGAAGGCTCAAACCGGGGGCAATATCCTGGTCACCGTTGTGAAAGTGTACCCGGCCATCAAAGACATTGCGCACCATCTGGCACACATGCTCGACGTCATAGGCGTGTTTCAAGGACGGATGGCACATGCAGGCACCGGTGGTGAACCACATTTCTTCTTCTTGGACATGGAAGGTGGCTTTTGGGAAATCTTCTAGGCTGCCGGCATGATCGTAATGCATATGGGTAATGATGACATTGTCTACCGTGCCGGCGTCGATGCCAAATTGCTGTAAAACCTCGGCGGGCCGGCGATGATCTTTGACTCCGCGCTCGGCCGCAGAACGGTTGCCGAAGCCTGTATCAACAACATAGCAGCGCTCGCTATTGCGAATCACCCAAACGAAATAATCCAAGGGCATGGGGTGATCATGGGGGTCGCCGCCAAGGAAATTCTGGCTCGACATGCGGTCACCGCGATGGGCATATTTCAACGCAAAAACTTCATATTTATCAGACATTAAAGGGCCTCTGGTGGCAAGTATAAGGATATTTACTCAGCAGCGACGGCACTGCTTGACTTGATGATTTGCGGCAAGCCAAGAGCGCAAACCGTGATGATCGTGGCGACGGTGGATAATACCAAAAACAAGGTCACAAATCCGCCGCCACTATCATGCATCGCGGCAATTGCTATCGGTGCCATTGCCGCAACCGAGAAGTTCAAAACATATTTGACAGCGAAAACCCTGCTGCGCATATGGTCAGGAACCGTCCGCCCGATTAAGGTATCAATGATTGGAATTTGCCCAAAAATCAGCGCCATCATTAGCAGCCCGGCAATCACCATCATCGCCCCATCGGCGTTGACGGCAAGAAATAGGGTGAGCGCTTGGCCGGCCATGACAATGAGCAAAATCGGCTTGATGGCGTATCGATCAATCGCTTGGCCGACCACGACTTGTGTCAACGAAGCGATCATGTAAACAAAGGTTGCATAGAGGCTGGCATTGGCCAGGCTGCCGGCGAAATCGACCACCCGCTCTTCAAATATTTTTGGCATTGAAACGGTGGTTGCGCTGAAGATAAAGCCGCCAAGCGAGGTTAACACCGCCAGCACGACCAACAACTGTTTCCAATTATCCACATGCAGCGCTGCCTTGGCGTTGCCGCGGGTCGCTGCCGCCGCTGTCTCGGCCGAATTACGACAATGCCATAGCCAGGCGAGGCCGGTTGCGAAAATGATTGCCCCCGGAATGAAAAACACCATCCGCCAGCCAAAGCTCTCCGCCAACCAGATGGCCGCTAGGGGTGACAATGCCACCCCCATATTGCCCCAGACACCGTTGATGCCGAGGCGCTGGCCAATCTTTTCGCCGCCGCCGGCGGCTACCATTGCAATCCCAATTGGGTGATAAATCGACCCAAAAAGCCCGATGAAAAACAACCCGATGGTAATGCTTAAGCGGCTATCGGCGAGGCCGGTCAGCACGACCGCAGCGCCAAGACCGATGAAAAAGACGGCCATCATTGCAGGCCGGCTCCATCGGTCGCCAAGCCATCCAGACGGCAAAGCACCAGCCCCAAAGGCAAGGAAACCAGCGCTTGCAAGGGCAATCAAGTCACCATAGCTCCCATCAAACTCGTGGACCATAATGACCGCAGCCGCCGGGAACAGAAGCATCGCTAAATGGTCATATAGATGACCAAGGTTGAGAAAAAGGAAACGCGGGTGGGACATCAAGAGGTTCCTAACCAAGACGGCTTAACCTTTAGCTTGGGATAAAAATCGACGTTTGGCTAGTAACTTATTGGCCACATATTCAGTGAACATCATTTGCCGGCGGCTTGAATTCTGTCAAAACCGGCGCTGGAAATCATGCCGAGAGTGGTTTAATTTTTACCGGCTCTGAGCAGATTCCGTGAGGTATGATTAATGGCTTTTGCAAACCCTGATGAGGCGCCGGTTGCGCATAGCACCAGTGCCAATGAGAATGTGCCGGTCATTGATTTGGGGCGCGGCCAAAATGGCCCCGATGAAACTGCTCGTATCGCAGCCGAAATTAGCGATGCATGTCGTCACTGGGGATTTTTTCAGGTTATTAACCATGGCCTTGACCCAGATCACCTGGCTGAGGTTTGGCGGACCGTCGGGGCGTTTTTTGCGCTGCCGCGGGCCATTAAACGAAACCTTGAACGCAGTAGTCAAAACCCATGGGGTTATTTTGATCGGGAGTTGACCAAAAACATTCGCGACAAAAAAGAAATTTTTGATATTGGCCCGGTGGTTGCGGCTCAGGCCGCCGCCAATGATCCGTTTTCGGGGGTCACCCCGTGGCCCTCGGAACTGCCTGCTTTTGAAATCGCGTTGCGCCGGCACTTCGATATTTGCACAGCCTTGTCAGAGCGGTTGCTGGCTGCCATCAGCCTTGGTTTGGGCCTGCCGGAGGATCATCTTGCCGCTTCATTCCGGCCCCATCACACAAGCTTTCTGCGGTTGAACTATTACCCGGTCGAAGATCCTTTATCGGACCTGCCGGCAGACCACCGCGACGGCGCAGACCTTGGTGTTCATCATCATTCCGACTCCGGGGCGTTAACTGTCTTAATGCAAGATCAGGTTGGTGGCTTGCAGGTCTTTAAAGATGGTCTTTGGCATAATGTTACACCGGTGCCAGGGGCTTTTGTGATCAACATTGGTGACATGGTGCAGCTGTGGTCAAACAACCGTTATCGGGCGGCATTACACCGGGTCATGGCAATGGATAAAGTTGATCGCTACTCGATCCCCTTTTTCTTCAACCCCAGCTATCAAACCGTGGTTGAGCCGCTGGTCGATTTGAACGCCGGTGCCCAATACCGGCCTGTTCACTGGGGTGAATTTCGGCGCAAACGTGCCGATGGGGATTTTGCAGATACCGGCAAAGAGGTGCAGATCGCTGATTATCGCCTGTCCTAGCGGCCGGCGCCTGCCGCCGTCATGGTGACGGCAGGCACCGGCCAAGGGTTATTTCATCGGTGAATAATTGGTCGGCACCAAAAGCACCGATTGCATGTCCTCCAAGCAATCGCCTGCGGTCCCTAAGAATGCTTGCCATTTTGGATCTTGTGCAACTGCGGCGCGGGTCGTCATCCGCGTGTTCACATCAGGATAGGACCACATATGCGCGACTTCATGCGGTTGTGGTGCCTCGGCACCCCAAATGCAGACATTTTCCGAATATGTCTCACGCACCGGCATGATGTTTTTAAAGTGCTCTAGCCAGGTTTTTGACTGTCCGGCCCGGCAACGATACATCCGTAATTCGTAAATATTACCCTCGGTCTTTGGCGCCTTTAACGGCACTTGCGGGTTAAAAAAGCGAATTTCCTGCGTTTGTAACAATGGCAGCAATGCCGGCAGATAGTTGCCGGTCCAGCCTTTGTTTTTTTGCAATTCGGCCCGCAGATGAGCGCGATGCTCATAGTTCTCATATTCCCATAAATGCCAGATCTGATTGAGGCGACCGAACTCTGAGGTCCAATAGCCGCGGTTGACGCCATAGTCATTGCCGCGGATCGGCCGACCGACCTCCTCAGAGAGCTTCAAATAGGCAGGAAGTTTACCTGGGTGAAATGTATAGGTTCGCAATTCGTGAAGCATGTGGGTTCCTGTTCGCAAAGTGTTTGTTGTCGGATTAGACTGTGCTTGCGACGGCGGCACAATTAAAATCCGCCGGCGCAATGGGCCATGGTTGGTTGATGGCGATCACGGATAAATTACACGGGGTATGGGGCAATGCGCGATTCTTCATTTAGCGCCGATCAAGCGGGTCTGGCACAGGGGCTGGCAGCGCTTCTTGATCGCCCCAAAGGCGATGTGGCGGCGGCGCTGGCGGCCTTACCGGAAAGCTTGCCTGCAGCCGGTCAGGGTGAAATCCAAACCTTAACGCAATTGGCACCGCTGGTCTTAGGCGGCGCCCGGCATCTGGGGGCGGAGACGGCATTTGCGCATATGGACCCGCCAACACCTTGGATTGCTTGGGTGGCGGCACTCTGGAATGCCTCGGTCAATCAAAACTTGCTGCATCCTGATGTGGCCCCGGTGGCCCGTGACTTGGAAGCACAGGTGGTGGCCTGGTTGGCACCCTGGTTCGGCATGGATGGCGGACATTTGACGCCGGGATCGACCATTGCCAATTTCACCGCCCTGTGGGCAGCCCGCGAACTGGCGGCGGTAGATACGGTTATCGCCTCTGATACGGTTCATTTATCGGCCGCCAAAGCGGCGCATCTGCTGGGTTTGAAATATATCTCCGTGCCGACCGATCGGCGCGGTGGCTTGGACGTGGCCGAATTGCCCGACGATTTATCACGGACGGCGCTGGTGCTTACGGCCGGGACAACCAGCGCCGGGGTGATTGACGACCTTGGCTTAATTGGCCGCGCGGCCTGGACGCATGTGGATGCGGCCTGGGCCGGACCGCTGCGCCTTTCGCCGCGTTACGCCGGCTTGCTGGACGGCATTGAGAAGGCCGACTCGGTCGCGGTCTCGCCCCATAAGTGGTTTTTCCAACCCAAAGAATCTGGGCTTATCCTGTTTCGAGATAGTGCCGCTGCACATCAAGCGGTGAGTTTCAACGGTGCCTATCTGGCTGTTCCAAATGTCGGGGTTCTTGGCTCGCATGGGGCAGCTGCAGTGCCGTTGCTGGCAACCCTATTGGCGTGGGGGCATGACGGGGTCGCCAAGCGGCTTGATCAGACCATGGCACTGGCAGATGATTTGGCCGCCCGGTTGGCGGCCGACCCACGGGTTGAGCTATGGCGTCAGCCGGAAACCGCAGTCATCCTTTGGCGGCCCATGAATGGCCAAAGCGTTGATGCTTTACGGCAGCAGTTCCCTGCCGGCATGTCGTCTGCAACGACGGTTGACGGTCATCTATGGGTTCGCCATGTGGCGGCCAATCCAAATGCCGATATCGAGGTCATTTGGACGGCCATTGATGCGGCGCTCGGCTAAGGGGTTCGGTGATGGCCGGACCTAACCGTCTCGCATCGGCATAACGCCGGCGGCGGCGTTAATCCTGCAACCGCACCAGGCCGTCAACAGCAATCACCCCCTCACCATCGGCTTTGACGATCAACGGATTGATTTCAGCCTCGCTGACCTGGGCGGCGGCGGCCAATGCCGAAAACGCCACAATCGCGTCGGCCAAAGCATCCAAATCACCGGCCGGTTGGCCGCGATAGCCTCGCAACAACGCCAGGCCTTTAACTTCCGTGATCATGGCTTTGGCCGTCGCCAGATCGACAGGTGCCAGCCGCAGGGCCACATCGTCATGGATTTCAGCCAGCAAACCGCCAAGACCAAGAACCACGACCGGGCCAACGGTCGGGTCCCTGTTGAGGCCGAGCAAAACCTCGCCCAAGCCCGATGCCATTTCTTGCACCACAACCCCATCCAACTGCGCTTGCGGGGCGGCCTGACCGACCGCGCTTAAAATATCCTCGCGGGCGGCGGCCAAGGCAGCGGCGTCATGCAAACCAAGGGCAACACCACCGACATCCGATTTATGGGCCAATTCGGAGGAGCGTACCTTGATTGCCACCGGCCAGGTCAGCTCAGTGGGCAGGTCTGCGTCGGCGGCAACGGCAATGGTCCGCGCCGTTGGCACACCTAAAGCGGCAAATAGCGCCAGTGCTTCTGCCTCGTCTAATTGTGGCTGCGTGCCGGCGGGAAGGGTTGGCGCGGCAACAGTGTGTGGTGGTTTTGGCGGTTGCCAGCGCATGAAGGCGTTCAGCGCGTCAGCACAAGATTCCGCGGTTCGAAAGCCGGCGACGCCGGCGGCGGCCAGGGTGCTAAGGGATTGGTCGGCCTGCGGCACCATGAAACTGGCCAATGGGGTGGCGTGATCGGCAAGATCAACAATCGGTTTGACCGCCAATTCAGGATGAAACTGCGCCGATGATCCGATCACCGGGACAACGGCGGCATAGGCCGGATCATCAAGTAAGCTTTTCAAAACCAGATGCATGGTTTCATAGCGGGCACCGGCCAAGGTGACATCTAACATCAAGCTACCGCGCACCGTGATATCCGCCGCCGCAAGTTTGGCTTCAACACCATTTGTCGCCCCGCTGCAGGTAATCCCCAGGTGCCCCAACCGGTCCACGACCATTGCCCCGCCGCCGCCTGTGGTGGTAACGACAGCGACGGATTTTTGCCGCCGTGCCGGATCAGGTTTGCGGCCAACCAACAGCGGCGGCAATTCAAACAACGTTTCAAATTGTTCCACCCGGATGATGCCATGGGCTTGGAAAAACGCATCTGCTGCTTTGTCGGAGCCGACCATGGCACCGGTATGTGAGACAGCTAATTGCTGACCGGCGGCCGAACGGCCAAGCTTATAGACAATGATCGGTTTGCCGGCGGCGGCGGCGGCAGCGGCAAATTTTGCGATCATATCGGGACGGCGGATGGTTTCCATAAACAACAGGAAGCAATCAATATCAGGGTCATCAACGGCAGCCAGGCCAATTTCACCAACCGACAGATCGGCCTCATTGCCCAGTGACATCAGGCTGTGAAAACCAATGCCACGCGCTTGCCCTCGCGACAGGATGGTTCCGATCAAGCTGCCGCTTTGCGACAGCACCATGGTCCGCCCGGGAATAAGCTGCTCGCATTCCAGGGCGGCATTGACGGTGAGCGCGGTTCGGTCATGGACATTCACCACCCCCATGCTGTTTGGCCCAAGTAAACGGATGCCGGCCTCAGCTGCGGTTTTCGCCAGTGCCAATTGCCGGGCCTCGCCTGCGGGGCCATCTTCTGCAAAACCATCGGCAAGAACGGAAACAACCGGAATACCAAGGCGGGCGCAATCTTCCACCACCGCCATCGCAGGGGCGGTGTCAAGCAATACATAGGCCTGGTCAATTGCTTCCGGCAAGGCCTCAAGGGACGGCCAGGCAGGTTCACCTTGAACTTCCGTGCGCCGGGGGTTAACCGGATAGACTTTGCCTTCGAAGCCATGGCGGCGCAGATACCGCAGCGGCCGGCCGGCGGTGCGCGATGGATTATCCGACGCTCCGATTAAAGCAATCGTGCGTGGACGCATTAGGGCATGGATGAAGCTGGCGGAGTGTGGCATCGTTTTCCTGAACAGGTTGGTAGTTCGGTGGGGCGTCTTTGAAATGGCGCAAAGTATAGTCCGGCGAAAGCAAAAAGTATAATAGGGGAAGGATGGGCAACGTGAATAAGGATCAAGATTTACCGCTTGCGGGTCTACGGGTGATCGATTGCAGCCAAGGTCTGGCGGCACCATCGGCGGCGGCGTCATTGGCGATGTACGGTGCCGACGTGATTAAAATTGAATCGGTTGGCGGTGATTGGGGGCGGGGCATCGGCGTTAATAAGGCCGGCAATACCTGTGTCAGCGTCGCCGGCAATATGGGCAAGCGCAGCTTAACGGTTGATTTGAAAAACCCGCACGGACGGGCCTTCATTAAGCGGCTGGTTGATGACGCGGATATTTTCTTAGAAAGCTCGCGCCCTGGGGTTGCCCAACGCCTAGGGATTGATTACCCAACCTTGTCCGCCGATAACCCGGCATTGATTTACTTGTCGATGACAGGATTTGGTCAGCATGGTCCGCATCGTGACCGGCCCTGTTCAGATACCGTGGCGCAGGCTTTCAGTGGCTTGCTTGCCAGCAATACGGGCAGTGACGGTATTCCGCATCGTGTGAACACGATTCCGGCCGATGTCGCCGGCGGTCTATATGCCTTTCAAGCCATCTCTATGGCCTTATTTCGGCGCACCCGAACAGGCAAAGGCGGTTATATCGACCTTAGCTTGACGCAAGCTATTGCGCATTTTCAAGGTGTGAAATTTGCCGAATATCAAATCGAAGGCGGCGCGCCGACACCGTTTAATGAGCCGGCCGGCAACTATCTTGCGCGCGATGGCTGGATTGTCATTACCCTGGTCAAAGAAGAAAACTTCGCAGCCATCTGCACAGCCATGGATTTGACGGAATTGATTGATGATCCACGTTATCTGACCTTCCAGGCGCGTGGTGAAAACAAGCTTGAGTTGCGGCGCATTATCGCTGAACGGGTTGCCACGCAATCTGCTGATCATTGGTTAGAAATTTTTGCGGCCAAAGGCATCCTGGCCAATCGTGTTTATGATTACGGGGATTGGTTAGGCGATTCGCATGTCACAGAAACCCAAGCGGTTGAATATTTTGAGCAACCAGGGATTGGCCAAATTGGCTATCCGGCCATGCCGGGAGGGATGGCGCAAGCAGCGACCTTGGCACCAACGATCGGTTTTGGGGATGCCGCGATCTTGCGGGATGTCGGGCTAAGCGATACCGAGATTGCCGAATTGACAGCGTCAGGTGCGGTCCACTTAAGCGGCGATTAACTATTTTTTAGCGCCATTTTTCGGTTGCTGCCGTGTCGCTGTCGCGGGCAGCAACCCAATGGCCATCGCCATCAGGGGTTTGCTCAAGCTTCCAAAAGGGCGCCTCGGTTTTCAGCCAATCAATCAGAAAATGGCATGCTTCCAGCGCTGCCGTTCGGTGTGGCGACGCGCAGGCAACAAGGACAATCTGCTCGCCGGCCTGCAATCGGCCATGGCGGTGAATGATCAGGCTAGCTTCCAATGGCCAGCGGGCTTGCGCCTCAGCATCGATCCGGGCGAGCATTTTTTCGGTCATGCCCGGGTAATGCTCGAGCGTCATGGCGGTGACTTGATCGCGGCCACCATCGCCCAAGTCGGCCATGTCCCGGACCAAGCCGACAAAGCTGGCGACAGCGCCAATGTTATGGTTGCCGGCACGCATTGCCGCCAGCTCGGCGGCAAGATCAAAATCATCTGCCTGCACTTTGACAGCCATCAATCACCGCCTGTGACAGGCGGGAAAAAGGCCACTTCGCGGGCCGCGCCAATAACATGTTCAAGGCCAACATATTCTTGGTCTACGGCACAGCGCACAACCTGCATATCCGCCAAGGCATCGGCATGACCGCTGCTTTGTGTTGCTAGCCAAGCGACCAGATCGGCCACAGTTGCAACATCTGCCGGCGGCGTTAGCTCCTCTTCGGCGCAGCCAACTTTATTGCGCAGCCAAGCAAAATATAAAATTTTCACCGCATCACCTCCGTGAAGGGAACATAGTTGAGCAGATCACCTGGAGCAATCATGGTGCAGTCGTCATCAAGTTCGACCAAACCATCGGCCGCCGCCATCGTGGTTAAAATCCCCGATCCGCTGCCAGGCACTTGATCAAGCCGCATTTGCCCATCGGCGCCGGTGCGCAATGTCACCCGCAAATATTCCCGGCGGCCAGGTTTTTTCTGGAACGTGAAATCCGCAGGCAGGGGATAGAATATCGGCTCCGACCACGGCCCGCCTGCCAAGCGGTTGAGCAACGGCCGTGCAAACCGCAAATAGGTCACCATGACCGCGACAGGATTCCCAGGCAGGCCAATAAACGGCACCGTGCCAAGCTGTCCCATCGCCAGTGGCCGGCCTGGTTTGATGGCAATCCGCCAAAGGTGTATTTGACCATTGGCGCTGACGGCACGTTTCACGTGATCTTCTTCGCCGCCGGAAACCCCGCCTGACGTGATCACCGCGTCATGGCTTTCGGCGGCGGCCGATAAAGCGTCGCGAATCCCGGCAAAATCATCGCCAAGAATCCCCAGGTCATCGACGACAAAACCATTAGCTTGCAGCATGGCGGCAATAATCTGGCGGTTGGAGTCATAAATCTGACCATCGCCTGCGATCTCACCTGGTTGGCATAATTCATCACCGGTGGAAAACAAGGCCACCCGCAGGCGGCGGTGTACCGATAGCCGTGCCAGTCCGACGGAGGCGGCAATGCCAAGTTCTTGCGGCCGTAACTGCCGGCCGGCCGGCAACACACAATCACCGGCTGCAATATCTTCGCCTGCAAAGCGTCGATTGGCGCCGATTTTCAGTCCGGCAGGTAAGATCACGTGGTCACCGTCGCTTTGGCAATCCTCTTGCATGAATACCGTATCGGCTGCAGGCGGCATTGGCGCGCCTGTGAAGATGCGTGCCGCTGCCGCTGCCAGCGGTTTGCTTGCTGGCCGATCGCCGGCAGCAATCCGCATCACCACCGGCAGTCGGGTTGGCCGCTGTGGATCGAGGTCCTGGTGCCGCACCGCAAATCCGTCAACGGCGGCATTATCACACGGGGGGACAGCCCGCGCGGCGATCACAGGCTGCGCCAAGATCCGCCCCTGCGCGTGTTCTAAGGCGATGGTTTCCAGCGCGGTCACAGGTTGGGCGACAGCTTGCAGATGTGCCAATGCGGCTTTGACAGGCAATAAGGGTTGGTCAATGGCAAAGCAGTCATTGGCCAATTGTGGTTCTGCTGCTTGCCGGCGGGGTCCCATCTAGGCGGCCCCTTCGGTTGCCGTCAAACCAACCGTTGCCAACATAAAATCGGTTATGCCGGTGACGTCATCGATGTCAAAATGAGGGATCGTAGCCGTGCTCAGGCCGGCGCTGCAGGCAATCGCGACGATGGAGGGATCGTCGGGGTAAAGCAGCGGTTTGCTTAGGCTGGGACGGTGAATTTCCATTTTCGGATGCGGCTGGCGCTTGAAGCCTTCAACCAAAACCAGGTCGACTGCCGACATGCGCGCCAGTAACGCCTGCAAGCTTGGTTCCGGTTGATCGTGGTTTTCATGCATCAAGGCCCAGCGCTGCGCCGAGGTGATCAGAACCTCGCGGGCACCGGCACCACGATGGCGATGAGAGTCTTTGCCGGGACGATCAATATCAAAACTATGGTGCGCATGTTTCATGGTTGATACCGAAAACCCCCGCGCCTGGACCGCCGCAATCAATTTCAATATCAAGGTGGTTTTGCCGCTGCTACTCCAACCA
>MDTB01094049.1_pt1 | contig 13830 bp, 17 predicted proteins | sample 811161 | NCBI WGS metagenome assembly MDTB01 (sample SAMN05326650, study PRJNA326480) | marine metagenome | isolation source: seawater | place: Mediterranean Sea | collected 2009
AGAGTCGTAGAAATTAAAATAATTGTTGCTAAAACTAAAATTGGAATTACAACAGATTGCATTCCAACTGAAAGACCAGAAATCATAACAGTGGCAGGCCCAGTTTCACCTGATTCAGCAATCTTTTTAACCGGCTCTCCACCTGTATAATATTCTGTGATTAAGCCAATCAGGACTCCGCCGACTGCACCACAAACTACAGCCCACCAAACGTTCATCGAAACGCCTACCATGCTGTTAGTTAAGAAGTAAGCCATGACAATAAATATTGCTGGAGCTAAAAGAGTACCAGAGCGAAGAGCACTCGCAGGTGCTTTGGCTGACTGCAATTTAACAATTATGATTCCAATGATAGAGGCTATTAAGCCGATTGAAGCTAAAGCCAATGGAAACATCATCATTTCTTTTGAGCCTAAAGTGTAGGCTATAGCGATGGATGCGATCATTGATCCACAGTAAGATTCAAAAATATCCGACCCCATTCCTGCTACATCACCAACATTATCACCAACATTGTCAGCAATAACTCCTGGGTTTCTGGGATCATCCTCTGGAATCCCTGCTTCAATCTTGCCCACTAAGTCTGCTCCAACATCAGCGCTCTTAGTAAAGATGCCTCCTCCGACACGAGAGAATAGTGCTACAACTGATGCACCCATTCCAAATCCCTCAAGAGCATGGACATGAGATTCACTAAAGAAATAGAAAAGGCCGCCTAAGCCAATTAAGCCCAGTGATGCAACACATAATCCCATTACAGAACCACCATAAAAAGACACACTTAATGCAGCAGCTGCTCCATCTTGTTGAGCTGCAGTCGCTGTTCTCACATTTGCTTTTGTTGCTGCATACATACCAATAAATCCAGCAAGCGATGAACAGGCAGCACCAACCACAACTGCAATTGCTGATTGAATGGTTAGAAAGCTTGCAACTAATACAACTAAGACGGCAACAAAAATTAATAAATAGGTATATTCAGTTTTCATGAACTTCATTGCGCCCTTATGAATCTCATCACCAATCTTTTTTACTTGGTCTGTACCATCTGAATAGCGCATAACCAAACTAAACACCACCAAAGCAGCAATTAACCCGACAACACCCAATGCAGGTGCAATTAATATATTCATCATCTATCTCCTATTAACAAGCGTTAGATTTTACCAAATAAAATTCAAATTCATCACCAATTAAGCCTTTGAATTGAAAATATTTTCATCTAATTGATTCTCTGTTTTCGCAACTATACATGCAATTGCAGCATCACCGGTAACATTTACCGATGTTCTAATCATATCGAGAACCCTATCAACCGCAAGAATGATCCCTATTGCCTCAAGAGGCAAGTTGAATTGTTGCAAAATTATTATCAAAGTGATGGTTCCTGCCGATGGAACAGCAGCGGTTCCAATTGAGGTCGCAACGGCCAGCAGTACAACTTGAATGTATTGAAAAAGCGTTAGATCGATACCAGACATTTGTGCAATAAACACTGTCGCTAAACCTTGCATAATCGCAGTTCCATCCATATTGATCGTAGCTCCAACAGGCACCACAAAAGAGGCAACATTTTGGTTGACGCCTAAATCTTGATTCACGGTTCTCAGAGTTACTGGAATAGTCGCTGCACTTGATGAAGTAGAAAAAGCAAACAAAGCAACATCTTTCATCTTTCTATAAAAAGTTAATGGATTTAATCCACCTATAAACTTCAAAAATAATGAGTAAGTAAATGCAGCATGAAATAACAGCAGAGCGATTAACAAAACAACATAAGCTAAAACATCTTGAAAGATATCAAGCCCGTCAGCAATCACAAACTTTCCAATTAAGCAAAAGACTCCCAAGGGTGCAAAACTCATAATCATTACAATAAGTTGTAAAAATACAGTATTTAGTTTGGCGAATGAATCACTTAAATTTCCTGTTAAATGATTCGTTTTATTAAGAGCAAGGCCAAATAAAATGCTAAAGAAGACAATTGCAAGCATCTGATTCTCTGCCATAGCTTGAATTATGTTTGAAGGAAAAATGCCAACAATAGTTGAGTATATTCCTTGCCCTTGAGGCAGAGAACTTGGTGCAGCCATAGTTATGTCAGACGAATAGTTTGAGCCTGGTTGAAAAAAAGAACCTGCAATCAGTGCCAAAGAAACAGCTATGCCGGTAGTTAATAAATAAAAGCCTACAGTTTTAAATGTTAGCTTGCCTAAAGACTGGGAGCTGCCTAAAGAAGAGATACCTGTTACTAAAGAAAAAAAAACTAAAGGCACAACCAAAAGTTTTAGGAGATTCATAAAAATATCTCCGCCCATCTTAAAAATATATTTTTCTACGAAAGTATCTACTGAGCTTGGAAAAAAGTTAGTATAAAAAAGAAAAGACCCAACAACAAAACCCAGCATCAAACCTAGAAGTATATTTCTGGTTAAGTTTTTTGGGGTATCAATCATTAAATTTCAGTCATTTCAAAATCTTCTTTACCTACTCCGCAGTCAGGACATAACCAATCGTCAGGAACATCATCCCAAGCAGTTCCTGGAGCAATGCCATCATCTGGCCAACCCAGTTCTTCATCATAGATTAGTCCACACACAATGCATTCCCATTTTTTATATTCCATTTTCTCTCTCTTATTTAATCTGACTTAAAAAGTCTCATTTAATGAAAATTAAGCAGGCTATAATATCAGATTTTAGAGATCTGATTCATGCAAGCAAAAAGAATTAATAATTGGCTGAGTGACTCGCAGTTAAAAACTCATTTGAAAAAACAAAACATTCTTGAGTGGCTAAATGAAGAAGGCTCAATTACTGCAAAAATTTCATCGGATTCTAAATTTAAACTTGAAATTTTAAGCGATGATCTTGGTATTGCCGAGGACGAAGAATATTTAGCACTTGATATTGCATCAGAAGAAGTTCGCATTAGAGAAGTAGTTTTATATGGAGATTTAGTGCCCCTTGTATATGCAAGAAGTATTATTCCGAATCTAACCTCATCAAAAGGTTATCCTGGGTTAGGAACCATTGGATCAAAACCACTTGGTGATTTGCTCTTCCAAAGCGAGTTATTTATTAAAACACGTCGTGAGTTTGCTCAATTTGAGACGTCCTTTGAAGATGTGATCTGGGGCAGAAGGACACATTACCTTGTTCGAGGATACCCCTTAAGTGTTATGGAAGTATTTTTATTACCATGAATAAGATGTTGGCCATTTTTGAATTGATGCGTCTTGATAAGCCAATCGGAATCTACTTATTACTTTGGCCAGCATTATTAGCTTTAGTTATCAGTACAAAGGGTAATTTTGAGTACGTTGATTTATTAATAGTTATTATTGGAAGTATTTTAGTGAGATCTGCGGGTTGTGTAATCAATGATATTTGGGATAAAGACCTAGATGGGGGCGTAGAGAGAACAAAAATGAGGCCAATACCCAGTAAAAAGCTGTCAATATCTGAAAGTTGGGCTGTTTTTGCGATGCTTGGTGTTTTGAGCCTTATGTTACTTAGCTTAACCAATGCAAATACTATTTTTATAAGTATCTGCTTTGGTTTAATGATAGTTTTATATCCTCTGACAAAGAGATTTTTTATTGGGCCTCAGATTTTTCTTGGCCTTACATTTAATCCAACAATTATTGTTTACGCAATGACAAATGAGTTAAATAATCCAACAATGCTTTTTCTGTACTTTGCAATCGCTGCAAAAACTATTGCCTTTGACACCTACTATGGATTGTGTGATTTGGAAGATGATAAAAAATTAGGGATCAATTCCACTCCATTATGGTGGGGAACAAAAACTTTATTAATAATTGCGATCTTGCAAATTGTTGTAATCAATCTTTTGTTCGTTGTCGGATATAAGGCCGAACTTTCATCTGCTTGGTTCATTGGGATAATTTTATTGAGCGGTTTTTATTTTTATCAATATAATCTTGCTTCACAAAAAAAATTCTTAATGGCATTTAAAAATAATCATTGGGCATCATTATATTTGCTTGCTCTCTCTGTATTGTGTTTCGTAATAATCTAATCTGATGAAACCTGAAATTATAAAAATTAATCTTCAAGAAAAGCTGCACTCAATAAAAGCAAATAATCCATTTGAAGATTTTGCATACTTGCGTGCCATGGAAGAAAGTAATTCCGCATCTGAAAAATCTGGATGGATTCCAGAACATATCGGCGAAATCAAAAATAAAAAATTAATAAGTTTCATGCCCTTATATAAAAAATTTAATAGCTATGGAGAATTTATATTTGATCATCAGTGGGCAAATGCTCTTCAAAGGACTGGAAGATCCTATTATCCAAAATTGCTCACTGCCATTCCATTCACGCCTTGTGAAGGAGATAGAATTTTAGCTGAAAATGAACAAAGTAAATTAAGCCTAATTGATGCTGGCATTAAAAAAATGGAAACGGAGAAAATAGAATCCTGGCATATTCTTTTTCCAAATGAAGCATGCAAGACTGTGTTAAAAGAAAAAGGTTTTGTTGAGAGATTTAATTATAGATTTACTTGGGTGAACGAAAATTTTGAAGATTTTGATAATTTTTTATCAATTTTTACCTCACGTCAAAGAGCTACTATTCGTAAAGAAAGAAAAGGCATAGCAAAACAAGGTATCAAATTTGTATGCAAACAACATGATGAAATTACTACTGAGGATTGGGATCTATTTCATGTTTTTTATCAAAAAACCTATTATGAAAGAGGTCAAGATCCATATCTTAATAGAGACTTTTTCAAATTAATTAATGCCGCAAATCAGATAGTTAAACCAGTTATTTTTTTTGCTGAGATTGCTGGAGAACCAATTGGTGCATCATTATGTTTTGAAGGTTCAAATACTCTATATGGAAGGCACTGGGGAGCAACAGCAAAGATAAAAAACCTACACTTTGAATGTTGTTACTATCAAGGCATAGAATATTGCATAAAGAATAATCTCAAATTTTTTGATCCTGGCGTTCAGGGTGAGCATAAAATTAGACGAGGCTTTCAGCCACATGTTAGTTCATCATTTCATTATTTCTTAAAAGATGATTTTGGCCAAGCGGTAACCGAATTTTGTAAATCAGAAAGGGTTCAGATTGAGAATTACATTGAAGCTTGCAAATCCTATACACCTTTTAACAATGATTATAGAATTAAATGAATGTATAAAAGTTTAAAAACAAAAAATCATCTAACCACATGCAGCGCAAATTTTTCGAGGCTTAAAAAAATTCTCTGCGATTTTCAAAATGATATTTATACTTTTGAAATTCTAAATAATGAACAAAATAATAAGGCTGAGTTTTTTGTGATTTCAAGAACTCCGCATACTCTTTCAATTGAAGCAAAATTTAAAAATAATGATGCGACGTTAATAAACTTTTTACTAAGAATAAATATTTATATTGATGCAAAATTGGCAGAAGTAATTTCCTATCAGCAAGAAAAACCCGTTCCATTTTTTGCGCCTTCTCCATTCTCTCAATCACAAGATGAAAAATATCAGCAAAATAGAATTCTAACTGAGTGGTTGGAAAATATATTTTTAAACGGAGCGGTGGAAGCTAAAGAGATAAATTTTTTGAATGACTAAAATTTTGTATCTTCATGGATTTGCATCTTCCTCAGATTCAACTAAAGCAGACTTAATCAAATCTTTTGTAAAAAAAAATACTGCTGCTACCAAGATCTTAATTCCTAACTTAGATAACGATATTAAAAATGCTTATTATCAGATTGAAGAAATAATTAAAAAAGAATCTCCTTCATCAATTATCGGGAGTTCCTTAGGAGGATTCTATGGAACATATTTTGCAGAAAAATTTAATTTATTATGTGTCAATATTAATCCAGCGATTCCACCAATAGATATGTCTGAATATCTTGGTGAAAATATAAACTATTCAACTGGGGACAAATTCATTATTAACCAAGAACAGCTAGATTGGTTGGAGTATATGAATAAAGAAATTAAGCATCTAAAAAAACATAAAAATTTCATGACTTTAATTCAATCAGGAGATGAGGTTCTTGATTACAAGCTCGCTGTTACATTCTTTTGCGGCAGTCAAATTGAGGTTATATTCGGAGGAAACCATTCTTTTGAAAATTTTGAGTCATATATTCCCAAAATACAAAGTTTTTTAAATATGCACTAAAAAAGTGCGTATTTATATTAATTGCCCTATAATTATGCAATATTTGCACAATATAAGTGCAAAATTATTGGCATTACAATTGCATTTTAATGTATATAAGTACTTAAAAATTTTAGGAGAAACAGAATGTCAAATTATAAAACTTATGAATATATATGGCTTGATGGGTATCAGCCAGAACCTTCAATGAGGAGTAAAGTAAAAGCTACAGATGCAGATACTGCTCCAGACTGGTCTTTTGATGGGTCATCAACACAACAAGCTGAAGGCGGAAGCTCAGACTGCTTACTTCTTCCTGTGCAAACCTATGAAAATCCTCATGGCCATGACTTGGTAATGACTCAGGTTCAATCAGCTGATCATACTACTCATCCAACTAATTTTCGTGCAGCAGCGGAAGCTGTGGTTACAGATGACTGGTGGTTTGGATTTGAACAAGAATTTTTCTTTACAGATCCTGAGACTGGTGAACCGCTTGGCTGGGAAAATGGAGAGCCAAGAGCGCAAGGTGACTTTTATTGTGGTGTAGGAGCTGGAAATGTAGTGGGAAGAGAAATATCTGATCACCACCTTCAAGCATGTTTAGATTTAGGTATTACATTAACAGGAACTAATGCTGAAGTTGCACTAGGTCAATGGGAATATCAATGTCTCGGAAAGGGTATTAAAGCTGCAGATGATCTATGGGTAAGCAGATATATGCTTTATAAGATTGCTGAAGAATATGGAGTTGGTGTAAATATCCATCCTAAACCAAAAACTGGCGATTGGAATGGCTCCGGAATGCATACTAACTTTTCGAATGAAGAAATGAGATCAAATGGATCTGAAGAATTATTTTCATCCATGTGTGACAAACTTGGTAAAGTTCATCAAGAGGGTATTGCAGCCTATGGATCTGACAATGATATGAGGTTAACCGGCCTTCATGAAACTCAAAGTATTGACCAATTCTCATACGGTGTAAGCGATCGAGGAGCCAGCATAAGAATTCCAGTGTATACAGTTGAACATAACTGGAATGGTTATCTAGAAGATAGAAGGCCAGCTTCAAATGCTGATCCGTACAAAATATTAGCTCACCTTGTTGGAACGCTTACTAAATAATTGAAAGGTTGAATAACTCTTCTACAGAGAAATATAAAAAGCCCTCCTTGACAGAGGGCTTTATTTTTTAAAGTTATGGTTATGGATTATTCTGAGTTTAAAGCATTCGATAACTTAAATACTGAAATCATCATCTTAGATGGAGATGCCTTTAAATTACTATGGATCAATGATGCGGCAAAAGCTGCAAACTGGATTGGTGACTCTTCAAAATTTTCTGGGCAAACAATCTCATCATTACTTAATAAAGAAACTGGCTTTCAAATTAACGAAATTCTAAAAAAAACTAGAAAAAACTCTGGATCTGTTACCAGACGAGACTTTGAAATTATTTATCAATCTGGCATCGAGAGAACTGTAGATTTAACGATTACCTTTTCAGAAAAAAAGAATCTTATTTTTATAGAAGCAGTAAGTATTGATAATCTTAATAAAATAATTGACTCAACAAGAAGTTTCTCAACTCAAAAAATTGCCGCTGGCTTAGCCAGAACTTTAGCTCATGAAGTTAAAAATCCCCTTTCAGGAATTAAGGGTAGCGCACAAATTTTAAAGTCTAAATACGTAGATGATTTTTCAAAAAAATTCTTGAAAATAATCGAAGAAGAAACAGATAGATTAAATGAGATTGTCACCAGGATATTAACTCCAGCGAAAAAACCAACCTTTGAATATTTCAATCTTCACGAATCATTACAAAGAGTATTAGCTTTAAGCAATGCTGAATCCCTGGAGAACTTAATTATAGACAGAGACTATGATCCAAGTATTCCTGAGATTTATGGAGATAAAAATCTATTTATTCAAGCCTTAATAAATGTTACCCAAAATGCCGTGCATGCATGCACGAACTTTGCTGAAGAGCCTTGTCTAGGCATACAAACAAAAATCTCATACCGACAACCAATTAATGGAACCATTCATAGTACCCTGGCCGAAATTGTTGTTAAAGATAATGGGCCTGGAATCAGCGCAGAAATCAAAGACCAAATTTTCTTTCCAATGATATCAGGTAAAGAAAATGGCTCAGGAATAGGGCTATCTATTTCTCAAGATATTGTCAGAATTCATGGTGGAGCAATTTCATTTGATCGAAAAGATGATCAGACAATATTTTCTATTTTAATACCAATTTCCAATAATAATATTAATGGAGCTAAAAGTGCCTAAAATTTGGATCGCTGATGATGATGAAGCCATTCGCATAGTGCTTGAAGAGGGTCTTAAAAGTGCTGGCCTTGAGATAGCAACCTTTGCTGATGGTGAATCTTTAATCGATGCGCTCAATATAGATAAACCAGACCTAATAATTTCAGATATAAAAATGCCAGGTATGCACGGCTATGATCTTTTAAAACATATCAAAAATAATTATGAAAAATTACCAGTAATAATTATGACTGCTTTTACAGATATGCAGGCAGCGATAGATGCATACGGCGGTGGTGCTTTTGAATATATTCCCAAACCTTTTGATTTAGAAGAAGCTATTAGCACAGTAAAAAAAGCTCTTGAAGAACAAAAAGAAGCTAAACCAAAAAAAGTTTCTAAATCAGAAATTATCGGTTCAGCGCCTTCAATGCAGGTTGTTTTTCGGTCGATTGGAAAGCTGGCTAATACAAATGCCACTGTTCTTATTCAAGGGGAGTCAGGAACTGGGAAAGAGCTAGTTTCTAAGTCATTGCATAAAAATAGCCCGAGACATGATATGCCATTTATAGCTTTAAATATGGCTGATATTCCAAAAGAACTCATTGAATCAGAATTATTTGGGCATGAAAAAGGAGCTTTTACAGGTGCTGTTGAGCAAAGAATAGGTAGATTTGAACAAGCAAATGGTGGCACTTTATTTCTTGATGAAATTGGAGATATGCCTCTCGAAACTCAGACACGCTTATTAAGAGTATTATCAAATAAAGAATTTTTTCGAGTTGGTGGTGATAAACCAATAAAGGTGGATGTTCGAATTTTAGCAGCTACCCATCAAAGTCTAGAATCACTGGTTGCTTCTGGTACCTTTAGGGAAGATCTTTACTATAGACTAAATGTAATCAGGGTTGATGTGCCGCCACTAAGACAAAGAAAAGAGGATATTGGTGATTTATCTTCTACTTTTTTGAAAAGACATGCTGATTCATTGCTAGATGAGCCAAAAGTGCTCTCCCCAGAAGCTCTTCTTGCGTTGAGCCAATATGATTGGCCTGGAAATGTAAGACAGTTAGAAAATATATGTTATTGGATAGCTCTAATGGCGCCTACTCAGAATGTAAAATTAGAAGATCTTCCTGGAGAAATTATTAGCACGGAACAATCGCCTCAGTCTCAAGATGATGGCTGGCAATCAGTATTTTCGCAATGGCTTGGTGAAATTTATAAGAGTAATTCTGAAAATATGCTGGAAATAATTGAGCCTACATTAGACAAAGTTATGATTGATTTTGCGTTAGAGAAAACTGGCGGCAAAAAACAAGAAGCTGCTAAGGTTTTAGGTCTCGGCAGAAATACTCTGACAAAAAAAATAAAAGCTCAGCAATCTTAACTCAAAGCCTCTAACAAATTATCAGCATCGTGCAGTGCATAAAGATCATCGCATCCACCAATATGAGAATCACCAAACCAAATTTGAGGCACTGATGTTCTGCCAGCCTTGGCAGCCATTTGCTCTCTAAGTTTTGGTTTTAAATCTACAGAAATTTCATTAAATGGAATCTTGAGCTTATTCAACAATCCCTTCGCTTTGTAGCAAAAAGGACATGTCATTGTTGTATAAATTGTTACTTCTTTCATAGCTCAAATTTTAAATTATTTTAACTCGATATTTTGAATAGTATCTCCAGCAACTTCAAACATAGCCTGTTGAAATGAAGGCGCAGATAATTTTCCCATTGCGTTGTTAGAAAAACCAAACTGCTCCTTTGGGATGCCTATAAAGTTTTTATCAATTTTATTATTTTTATTTTTATCAATAAAAAGTGCTATCGCATATTTTCCATCAGGAATATTTATAACAAATTTATGAATTTTTTGAGGTTCAATAAAGGATTCAATCCCAGCAAAAACACCACTCTCATCTCGCTTCTCACCCTTAACAGAATAATCATATGATTCTGGGTCATTATATAGAGCTAAAGAGAGAACTCCTGCTTTACTTTGGCCAGATAAATTTATAGTAAGTTCAGCTGCAGATATATTAAAAATAAATACTAGCGCAGAAAAAGAAAATATAGTTTTATTGTTCATGCATAAGGTAAATAAATTTACAGTAATTCATTTTTATCTATTTTATCTTAACTAATGGTAAGCCTTCTTGCTGCCAGGTTGAAATTCCACCCTGCAAGACATGAGTTTCTTTATAGCCATAGGTTTGCATCTTTTCTCCAGCCAGAGCCGCATTTCTTCCCATTTTACAAATCAACACTATGGGATTTTCTTTTGCTTTCAATAATTCATCATTTCTATTTTCAAGCTCTTCAAAGGGAATATTCACCGATCCTGCAATAGCCCCAGCATCAAATTCACTTTTTGGTCTAACATCTACCAAACAGGCAGACTCTTTATTTACTAGATTGGTCAGCTGATTACAATCCACTCTGTTCCCGCCCCTTCGGCTTTCAGAGCGAAACCATAAAATAATTGAAAGAAATAAAGGAACAGAAAAATACCAATAGTCTATTAAAAATAAATTGAATTCTAGCATTTGCTTATTATCGCTTAAAATATAATTATTGGTGAGGTTTATATTATGAAAGATCAAAATTTTTTAGTCCTTGTTCGTCATGGGCAGAGTGAATGGAATGCCAAAAATTTATTTACAGGGTGGAAAAATCCTGGACTAACTTCTGCTGGAGAAAAAGAAGCTATAGATGCAGGCAATCTTATCAAAGAGAGAGATATAAAATTTTCTATAATGTTTACTTCTGCTTTGAAGCGAGCACAAATTACAGGTCAAATGATTCTGGATGTCATTGATCAAACAAACATTGAAGTAATTAAAGATCAGGCGTTAAACGAGAGAGATTATGGAGAACTGGCAGGCTTAAATAAAGATGATGCTAGAAAACAATGGGGTGAAGAACAAGTTCATATCTGGAGAAGGTCCTATGATATACCGCCGCCTGGTGGCGAGAGTCTAAAGAATACTGCAGAAAGAGTGCTTCCTTATTTTAATTCTTTAATCTTGCCAAAACTTTTACAGGGAGAAAATATTTTAGTAGCCGCACATGGAAACTCGCTTAGGTCTTTGGTCATGCAACTAGATAATTTATCAAAAGATGAGGTTATTGCCCTAGAAATTCCAACAGGAGCTCCAATAATTTACTCTTTTGCAGGTGATCAACAGCCAATTTCAAAAGAAAATCTCTTTGAATAAACGATATCAACTTTTCTCTGAGCAAATCGTTCAATGGTATTTGGATCATGGGAGGCATGATTTGCCATGGAGAAAAAAAGTAACGCCCTACAGAATTTGGATCTCTGAGATCATGCTCCAGCAAACACAAGTAAAAACGGTCATTCCTTATTTTAAAAACTTTATTACAAAATTTCCTTCTCAGAAAAAACTATCCCAAGCAAGTGAAGATCAGATAATGGCTGCATGGTCAGGGCTTGGATTTTATCGAAGGGCTAGAAATATATTTGCTGCCAAAGAAATTATAAAAAATAATTATAGAAATAGATTCCCAAAAGACTTTCAACAAATTATAGAGTTGCCTGGGATTGGCAAATCAACTGCTGGTGCAATCATGTCATTAGCCTATCTTGATCCTCATCCAATACTTGATGGAAATGTTAAAAGAGTAATTTCAAGATTTCTGAAAAAAGAACTAGATTTAATCAAAGAGGCTGAACTATGGAAACTTTCTAAAGAAATGATAAATCGAGATGATTGTTTTTCTTATACACAAGGAATTATGGACTTAGGAGCCACAATTTGCTCTCCTTCAAACCCATCTTGTGGCGAATGTCCGATTAGCTCCCAATGCTTGTCTGCATTTAAGGTGGATGCAGTTAAGAAAAATAAAATTTCTGTAGCTAAAAAAGTGATCTCGATGAATTTATCATTAATACAAACTGAAAAATCTTTATTACTTGCAAAGAATGAAGCTAGTTCAATATGGAAAAATCTATGGCTTCCTTTTAATACTGAGTCTGTAAAAAACGATATCAAAAAATTTAAGTTAATCGCTGATCAAAAAATTAACCATGAGCTTACACATAGAAAGCTTGAAATAAATTTGAGAACCTATGTCTCATTAAAAGAGTTAAAAATAGAAACTAATCAGACATATAAATGGATAAAAAAGGATAGAATAGATGATTATGGTCTTCCAAAACCCATTAGCAATGTGATTAAAGAGTTATGAATAAAACTGTTTTTTGTAAAAAATTTCAAAAAGATTTGCCTGCCATGACAACTCCTCCAATGCCTGGACCTAAAGGCAAGAATTTAATGGAGACAATATCTCAAGAAGCATGGGAATCTTGGAAATCGCATCAAACCACTCTCATCAATGAAAAACACTTGGACTTATCTCAGGCTGATACTCGCTCTTGGTTAATAGAGCAGATGGAAAAATTCTTTAATAACGAGGAAGTTGAGCAAGCCTCAGGTTTTAAAGCTCTAGACTAGCTGTTCCACCAGGCTGTATCTGAAAAAGCCCTTATATCAACTTCGTGACTCCAAGCTGATCGATGTTGCTGGGATAAATGGTAGTAAGTTTCAGCGATGCTTTCGGGCAATATCAAGCCATCATGCTCCATGCCTTTTGTTTCTCTAAGTTGTTGAAATAATTTGTCTCCGAGCATCTTACCCAAAGTATCAGGAGCATCAACCATGCCATCCACTACAATGTGCGCTACATGAATTCCTTTAGGAGCAAATTCAGCATTTAGAGATTGGCATAACATTCTTCTTCCACCCATTGCTGCAGCATGAGAGTGCTGATTCTTATTTCCACGCATAGCTGCTGTTGCAGAAGTAACAAGAAATGTGCCCAAGCCTCTTGCTTCCATCAATGGCATAAGAACCTTAGCAACACGAAATAATCCCAGATCTGCCATTCGCCAGCCCCACTCAAATTCTTTTAAAGAAGTCTCATTCAAAAGCTTCATGCCAGTTTGTGCGCCAAGATTATATATAAGCACTTCAACGGGCCCAATATCTCTTTCTATGCTTGCAATGAGTTCCTCAAGAACATTTTCTTCAATTGCGTTAATCAAATAGCCACTTGCTGATCCTCCCTGCTCCTCAATATTTTTTACTAGGTGATCGAGCCCCTCCTGATTAGATCTTCTGCATAAACATGAGTGATAGCCCTCTTTAGCAAACTTGGTCGCAACTGTTCCGCCAATGCCGGCCCCGGCGCCTAAAACTAAACAAACTGGTTTCATAAATATTGTGTAATTGTATTCATATTTATATTCTAACTAACTATTCTCCACTAGACACAGTTCAGTTATAATTCTTGATCTCTTATTGCCCAGATAGCTCAGTCGGTAGAGCAAAGGACTGAAAATCCTTGTGTCGGTGGTTCGATTCCACCTCTGGGCACCA
>MDTB01089970.1_pt1 | contig 13828 bp, 10 predicted proteins | sample 811161 | NCBI WGS metagenome assembly MDTB01 (sample SAMN05326650, study PRJNA326480) | marine metagenome | isolation source: seawater | place: Mediterranean Sea | collected 2009
TAAAAAATTTGTAGAAAAAAATTCAAAAGCAAAGATTTGTTATTGTAATGGTGGAGACAGGAGCAATATTAAAAATATCCTTGAGTCCAATATCTGTAAGAAGCTAAATGTGAGTCTTGAGTTTGGAGTTGGAGGAAATGAAAAAATAGAGAGTAGTAGTAAGCTAACTAAAAATTATCTAGGAGATGTAGAATATAGACCTTGGGGAAATTATCATATAATTGCAAAAAATACCGGCTATCAAATCAAAGAGATAGTAGTGCTTAAAAATTCAAAGCTATCATTACAAAAGCATAAAAGTCGATCAGAATTTTGGCAAATAGTAAGTGGAAAAAGTAAAATAACAATTGATAAAAAAAAATATTACTTAAAAGAAAAAGAACATATATATGTTCCAAAAAATACAATCCATAGAATAGAAAATGTAGGAAAAGAAGAATTAATATTTATAGAAATTCAACTTGGAAAAGATCTTAAGGAAGACGATATAATCAGGCTGGAAGACGATTATGGAAGAGTTTAATTTTTCGAAATACACAAAAGCTACATACTTAGAGCTTGATGATTACAAAGCACCTGAGGGAATTAAATCTTATTTTGTTCCTATGGATGATGGAACAAAAATAAGAATATGCCATTGGATAAATAAATCAAAAGAATCAAAGGGAACAATTTTACTACAGCAAGGTCATAATGAATTTATCGAAAAATATTTCGAAACAATCAAAGATTTTCTTGATCTAGGGCTAAATGTAATCTGCTTTGATTGGAGAGGACAAGGAATGTCCGATAAAGTATTAAAAGATAAAAGCAAACAACATATTAATGATTTTAAAATTCATGATGATGATTTAACATTTATAATTGAAAACATACTAAGAAGATATTTCCCTAAACCTTATATTGCCATTGGTCATTCAATGGGTGGTTGTATTTTACTTAGTAACCTAAATAAACATCATAATGTTTTTTCAAAAATGATTTTATCTGCCCCAATGTTAGGTTTTAAATTTGAATTTTTTCTTAATTTTTTAATAAGATTATCGCAAATATTTCTTAAAGATGATGATTATTTTCTTGGCTCAAAACCAAATTATGGAAAAGAAACTTTGTTTGATGATAATGAACTCACAAATGATAGAGATAGGTATAATAGAACTCTCAAATTGGTTAGAAAAAAACCTGAAATAAGGTTATGGGGTGTTACAACTCTTTGGGCAATGGCAGTTATAAAGAGGCTTGAGTTTATTAGAAAAACAGATTGGAGTAAAATCAAGACAAATCTCTTATTCATAAATTGCTTGGATGATAAAGTTGTAAGTCAAAAAAGTATCGTAGAAACCTCTAAACTTTTTAAAAATTCTAAGTTAATTCAATTTAAAGAATGTAAACATGAGGTTTTTATGGAAAAAGACAAAACAAGGTTATTGTTATGGAGAGAAATAAATACTTTTTTAGATGATATAATCTAAATATGTGGAGATATATCAAACGCAAAACACCTTCTTTGTTCCTTTGACTTAATTGGAATAGTGCCATGAAATAAAGAAGATGGAAAAAGCACAATATCCCCTATCTTGATATCAATAATTTTGTTTTCAAATTGATAAGGTTCTTTTTTACCTTTAGGATAATCAGCGCCATCTAAAGTAAAAAAAATATTACCTTCATCTTTTTTCTTATCTGTAGGCATTTTTAAGTAAAAACTTCCACTTACCCAGCCTCTCTTATGAATGTGCGTTTTCAATGAGCCATCTTCATCCATCTCTACAAACCAACCTAAATTTGTATATCTTTCAGGCCAATTTTTAATTAAGGCTATATTATCTTCTACAAAAAGCTTTTTATAAAATTCAATTTTTTTAGATATTATTCCATTAAGCTTTTGTATTATTGGATTATTGATATTAAAAACATTCCCAGCAGATTGTCTGCCATTTATTAAAAGAGGTTGCTTTTTTAGGCTCACTCCAAGTGTATCTATCGAGTTATTTAATATTTCAATAAAGTTTTCATCAATAAGTCCTTCATCAATTAGATTAGAGTGATAAATATAATTAAGCGGATTTGGACAAAAAGGATAATCATCATCAATATCATCAACGCAACTAGCATGAGAGCTTAAGCAAGCAATAAGAGGATTATACTCTTTTTTTGAAGTCAAAGATGTTAATAATTTGTAAAACTCTTCCTTCATCCCTAAATAATAATAGCATTCTAACATATGGCTTTCGCTGATATCCAAACCTGTTGATTTTTGATAATATTTTATAGCTTTATCATATAGGCTTGAGCTTCTATATAAATTACCAAGATTATAATTGGCGCTTCTATTATTTGGATTTAATTTTACTGCTCTCTCAAATGAATTTTTTGCTTTATTAATGTCACCTATTTCTTCATATGCTACACCTAAATTATTTATTGCATCTGCTGCAGAAGGATTAATCTCAAGAGTTTTTTTATAATATTCTATGGCCTTATTCAATTTTCCTTGAACTTTATATATATTCGCGAGATTTCCATAAGCTACAAAATTATTTTTTTCTCTTTTGATATTATCTTTATGGATTTGAATTGCTTTTTCAGAATTACCTAAATTTTTTTCGGCTACAGCAATTGTATTCCATAGAAAATAATTTTCAGGATTATTTTTTAAAAGCATTTCTGCTTTATCTATCATCTCATTATAATTACCGAGACTGTATAATTTTTCAAATAACGCTATTAAATCTTTATTATTCATTTCAATAATGGCTCTTAAAATCGTCTATATTCCATTCTGGCCTTTTATCAAATGCAAAAGAAACCCTATTTTCTTCTGATGAAAAAGGAAGTGTCCCGTGAAAAAGGCTAGAGGGAAACATAATTATATCTCCAGGTCTAATATTAAAAAATTTATCACTTATTTTGCTTTCATCCAATACAGGATAACCCATACCTCTAATAGAAAAAACTATGGCTCCTTCGTTTTCAGTATTTTGTTTTGGCATAGATATATAAAAAGAGCCACTAAGCCATCCAGTTGTATGATTATGTAAATTAAGATTGCCATTTTTCATCATTGAAATCGCCCAAGCATATAATTGAGATTTTTCTGGCCATCTTGTGATTAAATCATATGAAGAATTATTAAATTTCTTATAATAATCGAGGGTCATTTTTTCTGTCATATCTTTAGCTTGAGCAATAAAGGGTAAATCTTGTGAAAAAAAATTACCTCCAGTTTGTAATCCATTATTAAGAAGTTCTTGGCGTCTAAAATCTTTATTTTCTTTTATATGCTCTTTTAGCTTTAAAAAGGTATCTAAATTATCCTGATCAAAAAAATTTATTGAGGTTTTATATATATAATCAAGAGGATTTGGACAAAATGGATAAGGATCTTCATGGTCTAATTGATTTGCTGCGTAAGCACTAATAGCTGCCGCTTTAATATCAGTTTTATGTTGAGATTTATTCTCATACAAAAAGTCCCAAAACAATTTATAGCTTTTTTGAAAGAATAAACATTCAAGAATTCTTCCCACATAATTATTTTCTTCAGATAATTTATAGGTTTTAATTGCTTCATCATAATTTTCTATTGATTGATATAATCTACCCAAATTACGAATAGTACTTTCATCTTTAGGGTTAATTTCAAGGGATTTTTTATAATGTGTTATTGCTTTTTTGCTTTTGCCTTCAGAAACATATATATTGGCGATATTATTATGGGCAATTGAATTATCAATATCTATATTTAAAGCTTCTTTTAGAATTTCCTTTGCCTTTTGAACTTTCAAAAGCTCCCTTAACACAACAGCAAGATTTATTAATAAATCAACATTTTCAGGATATTTATCTAACCCTTCAATTAATAGTTTTTCACATTCCTTAAAACTACCTTGGCGGTATAACATTATTGATTTTGATCTAATTTCTTTAATTTTAATTTGATTGCTCATAATTAATATTTTCTAACTTGTCGATTATAGGATTTAGCAAAGTTTTGTAATTTTTCCATTTATCGATAGATTTTGTATAAATTTTATTTCTAACTTGCTGATCACTAGCTGTTTTTACTATTCTTTTATTTTTATGAAAATGTAGACAATTCTCTTCCCAGTCTAAACACGCAACGTTGACTAATTCCTTTATCATTATATCTTGATCAATTATTAATTCTTCATAGTTAATATGATTTACAAAACCTGGTAAATTTTTTTCCCAAAAGTTCATTAGATCTATATATAACAAAAAATAATCTAAAATTTCATCCAAATTATATGACCAATCAATTTCGGGAAAATAATTTTGATAAATTGATAAAAAATTATCAAGTAAACTTCTCTTGCTATTAATTACTATTGCATCTGGAAAAATTAATTTTATAAATCCAACCCATAAAAAATTAAATGGGTTTTTATCAATAATATATTCATTAGTAATATTCATATTAGCAATATAATCAAAATAATCTTTTCTTGTTGCATTTATCCTATTTGAATCAAGCCCTAGAAATTCTTGACTATCGGGTCTATTAAAATTTTTAACTACGGAATTAGATAAATAAATTAGCTCATCAGCGCCATAAACTTTGGAATGAGAAGATAATATTTGCTCTAGCAAACTTGTTCCAGATCTCGGCATTCCAATAATAAAGATCATCTTTGGATCATTTTTCGAAAGAGAGGCATTATAAATGCTATCGTAATTATCTAAGAAATGTTCTTTAATAGATTTAAAAATAAGCTTTTCTTTCTCAAAATTAAAATTTTTAAAATTTCTTTGTAGCTCATTACCCTTAATATAAAATTTACTTGAAAGTTTATATTCTTGTCGATCATCATAAGCTTTAGCAAGAGAGAAAAATAAATGAACTTTATTTTCATCTAAGTCCTGATATTGTGCATCCAATGTATTCATTTCATCAATATGTTTATTATTTTTATTATATTTTGTAATTAAGCTTAAGTGTCTGTGATGAATAAAATTATCAGGATCAATCCTTAAGGCATCTTCAAAAAATTTTCTTGCTAACCTTGAATCACCGAGATTCTTATAAACTACACCAATGTTTGAGAGAATTTTTGCATTTGCGCCCAAGCTCAAACCTTTATTATAAATTGCTAATGCATTTTTGTGGTCATGTAATTCTAAAAAACAAATACCTAAATTGAGATAGGCCTCTTGTAGGTTTTCATCAAACTCTAGAGTTTTATTATAATCATTAATTGCAGATTGAAATTCATTTAGTTTTCTATAAATATTTCCTCGATTATAGTATGCAAGATAAAAGCTTTCATCAATTGTAAGGGCTTGATCAAAATATTTAATTGCTGAAATGTAATCTTTCTTCTTTGACATTAAATTACCAAGATTATTATATGCCTCCTTTAAAAGAGGATCACTTGCAACAGCTTTTAAAAATAATTTTTCAGCATCATTAATTTTATTCTGTTCAAAAAAAAGTAATCCATATCCATTTAACGCTTGAGCAAAATTGGGGTTAATATCTAATACATCATTGTAATATTTTTCGGCCTCTTTAAATTGCTTTTTAGTTCGTAAACAATTAGCCAAATTATATGAGGCATTGATATTCGATGAGTCTAGTCTGAGTGATTTTTTTAAATATTCTACAGCATTATCAATTTTATTAAGATTTGAATATGCTAAGCCTAGCGCATTTAGGATATTAGTATTTGTTACACCAGTATTAACAGCTTTTTCACCGATTTCTATGGCCTTCTCGAAGTCATTTCTTTTGATTAATAAATTTAAATAATTATTATTTAAATCTTTAGATTTTGGATGATTATTTAGACCAAATTGAAAAACTTTTTCCGCTTTTTGATATTTATTTAAATTTGCACATGCTGAAGCATTTAAAGTTAATAATATTAAGTTTTTTTTATCATCTTTAAGTAATTCATCAGTTTCATTCTCAACCAATAGAAAGTTTTTTTTATTAAATTCTTCAATTAACTTATTTATTTTTTTTTCAGTAACAGTCGGCATATCATAAATTATCCAACATTTAACGATTTATTATCAATAATATCGTAATTTCTTCTGGAATGTTTACTTGTAATAATTAACGGAATATCGTTTTCTACAGGAGAAATAATTCTTATAAAATCTTTTATTTCTTTTTCCTTAAGCATTATATACTTATATTACTATTAAGTTTAATTTCAAAATTAAATATTAGGGTGTGTAGCTCAGTGGTAGAGCGCTACGTTGACATCGTAGAGGTCGATGGTTCGATACCGTCCACACCCACCATTTATCAATCTAAAAAAATATTAAATGGTAAACATATTCTTCTAGAGTCAGATTCTGTTGGTATAGTTTTATGAAAAAGGTGTGAAGGAAAAAAAATAATTTCACCTGATTTTGGTTTAATAATTAAGTCATTAGATTCCTTTTTTACAGGATAATCATATCCATTTGGTGAAAATATTATTGACCCTCCGAGATGATCCTGTGTCTCTGGAACTTCTATATAAAATACCCCACTCACCCATGCGGAATGATGATTATGTGAGAAATGGTAAGATTCCTTTTCAGCAATCATAGACCATGAGGTTATTACATTACCTGAAGGTAAGTTATTAGAGAATGTGTTTCCTTTTTTGCTAGATAAAAAACTTACATATTTTTGATAAAATACTTTAATCACTTCGTGAGCTTTTACTATATAAGGATCATCATAAAATAATAAATTTCCTTCAGTCCTTTTTGCACCGAAGTCTGTTCTAAATGAGGTAGACGATAAGGGTAAAGAGAGTATTGCTTTTTTTAAATTATCTAAATAATTATTGCTAATTAAACCATCTTTTAATGTATTAGAATTATATACATAGTCGTAGGGTTTATTACAAAAATTATCATTTTGTATGTTAGGATAATTTTTACGTAAATATAAATTCAAAGAAGCTAACTCTCTATTATTAACATAGGTTTCTTGTAGATTTATAAGTAGCTCTGAGGCTTCATTAATTTTTTCACAAAGAATCAAGGAGATAAGGTAATTTATCTTGATTTGTAAGTTTTTTGGAAATTTACTTATTTGTTTTTTTGTGAACTCTAATAGATTAGAAAAGTCGGTATTAGTATCCTCTCTCAAAATACTAAATAAATTTACATATCCATCGATTTTATTTGGCTTAAGTGATATGCACTTATTAAAATTTTTTGCTGCCTGATCATAATCCTTTTTAAATCTGTATAGGTGTCCAAGGCATTCTAAGATATTATAGTCAAAACTTGAGGGCTTAAACTTAGATAATGTTTCATCAATAGCTTTAAAGTTATTTGTATATAAATAGCATCGAAGCAAAACAAGCATATCTTCATTATCTTTTTCTTCTTTTTTCTCAAGTAAATCAATACATTCACTAAACCACTGTATTTCATATAAAATTTTTATTTTTTCTTTATACAATAGCTTATTTCTTGAATTTAACTTTAAGCCTGTATCGATAATCTTTAATGATATACTTATCTCATTATTATTTTTTAATAAATTTGCCAATTTTATAAATGAACTTATATCATTTGGATTTTTATTAATTTTTTTTTGTAATATTTTTATTTGATCTTTTGAAACCATAAAAATACTTTATTGTTTTCTCACAATAAATTGATACATAGACTTAAATGTCATTGGATATTTTTTTTCATACTTTGACCAATTATCCAAATTTGTAAGATTTACATCATTTGGAAATAATTTGAGATATTTATTTTTATTAGTAAGCAGTCCCGCCTGACCCAAATTGAATCCTAAAAATTCAAGTTTATTTAATTCAAAGATTTTCTTTAATGCTTCCAAGTTATAGAACTTTTCTTGTGGATGAAAAAGTAAATCCTTCAACATTGATAAATTATAAAAATCTACGGTTCGGTGTATTTCCATTTTATCAGGGCTATTTATTATTTGTGATCTAAAGTTTCTAATATCTGTTATTTCCGAAGTATATTTATTATCTTTTATCATTTTCCTATAGGGCTCAAGATGTTTCTTAGATATTTCCGAATAATAGCCTAATTGCATAAATCCACCAGTTTCTAAAACATCCACTAATGATTTTAAACCTTTCTCTGGGTCTTTCATGTGATGCAAAACACCTGTACAGTGAATTAAATCAAATTTTTTATTAATTTTCTTAATATCAAGTATATCTCCTTGAATATATTCGATATTTTTAATGTTATTATCCTCAGCAATTCTTTTTCCATAAGCAAGTGAATTGAAGCTTAAGTCTAATGCTGTAACCTCAGCATTATTCAACGTAGTACAAAAACGAATTGCTGGCCCTCCAGTTCCGGCACCAGCAATCAATATTTTAGGTTTTTTTACAATCTTAACATTATCAATTTCCCTGGCAACGATCCGTTTTATATATAGATCTAGATTTAAATTGCCATACTCTTGTGCTGTTTCTCTGAACTCATATTTTGGATATGGTGACTCCTCATAAAAATCTTTAACTCTTTTAGATGTTGTTTCTTTGACTTGTTTTAATACAGCAATCTCATTGCTTATTTTTGTATAATCATATCTTTCTTCTCTTATTTTATCATGCAAAATAGATGCATCATCAATTCCCAATTTAGATTTTTGAATATAATTTGCTATTTCAATGTCATCCTGAATACAAAAATATGAATAATGTGTTAAAAAAGCTATGAAATTTGGTTTATTTTTTTTGTTAATTACAGAAAAAAGATAAACTTTCAGTTTTTCCAGTGCCTTTTTTTCACCCTCATCAACAGACCATATATATTCAGAATAATTTGCCTGAAAAACTAAAACTTCCATAAGTCTTATTAAAAGTTTTGAGTCAATTTCCTTGAAATCATCTTTAACAATTTGAAATAAAATAAATTTTCTTATATTCACAAAACATTTTTCAATTTGATGAGAAATATATCCATCATTGGAAAAATAATTATAGAAAAGTTCGTCCTTCATTAAACTATTTAATTCAGAAAAGCTTATAAGGTTATAATCATCAAACTTCTCGGCAAGGACTTTGCCGTATATATCATAATTAATTAAATGATTAAATCTTTCGTTGGAAATATCAGGGGCTTTCACACAATTACCAATAGCCTCAAAAAGATGAGGTGGAATTTTATCCTTATCTAAAGTAATGTGGGATAATATCTCTGATAGTAATATAAGACTTGCCCTTTTCTTTGTATTAAATTTTAGAGCTAAACTTATATTCGCGAAAGCTTGACCATAATTTCCTGTACGAAAATATAAACGACATATTTGTATGCTGGCTTCAATAATTCTATTTATTATTAAATCATCCTTAATAATATTATTATCTATTAACTGTTTTCTAATTTTTTCAAATAACTCGATTGACTTATCGTTATTGCAAACATTTGCGTGAAGATTTGCATAATTAATTAAAGTTGTTATTTTTTCTAATTGTTGTGGGTTAATCTTTTCAAGCTCATTTTTGGCCTTAATAATATTTTGTGATCTTATAAGCGCGTCTATCAAAAGAAGTCTTATTTCAGGTTTTTCAGAAAGTTTCAGAGAATCATTATAGACCTTAATGGCCTTAAATAAATCATTCATAGATTGATAAGCCTGAGCTAGAACAGCTAACTTAAAAGCATTTTTTTTATAATCTTTACTGGATGTTATCTTTTTGATTACATTTTTATATTTTTTATCTGCTAATAGACTCAGCAGTTCCTTATTTTCTTTTTCTTGATTAGTCATAATAATTTTGCACTAAATTGTAATTGATCGTAATTGATATAGTCATCTAATTTATATAACTATAATTAAAATAATTTAACTATAATTATGAATCATTTTAGTATATTGCTATTGAAATATATAAATCAATAACTATCTAAGTAAAAACATACAGAAGGAGGATCGAATGTTAATCGATGGAATAAGTGATGTAACTCTTGCAAATGGTGTAGTTAGAATACAGCTAAACACAGTCAATCCAGATGGAACAGATGCTAAAGTAGGTACAATCGAAATCCCTGCAAATATTGTTGGAGATATTGTGAATGGACTTGCAACTAGCGTCAATGAATTAAATGCTAAACTAATAGAAGTTAACGAAGCAAATCAAAACACTGATAGTAAAAAAGACAGTAAAGACGGAAAAAAGAAAGATAAATAATATCTTCAACCCAGATTTGCTATGACTTTTTTTCTCAAAATAAGACTTCTTTTCATTCTTATAATTATTGGATCGAATTTATTTGCAAATGAAATTGCATTTAATAATTACGGTGATGATTTATCATTAAGAAATAATGAAGAATTTCGGGAATTTATTACCCAAGCCGTAATAAATCAGCCAGATTTTAAAGAAATCATTGCTATGAAAAGTAAATATAATTTTGATTATAGAGTTAGTAGAGCTGATAGGTTTCCAACAATAACGTCTAGTATAATAAATGAAAATTATTTTGACAGAAAAATTAGTGAAGTAGACTCAATTAGAAAAATACAAGATGACTCACTTGATGCGGTAGTTGAAATTAGTCAACAACTCTATGCTGGTAACCGAATTAATAACAAAATATTAAACGCTAAAAGACAAATTGAAATCGGTAATCTAGAACTTGAAGAGAGAACATCAGAACTATTACTAAAAGCTAATCAGATTTACTTTGATACTTTTAAGTTTTATGTAATAAAAAAATATCTTAATGATCAGGCTTTAAAATTAGAAAAATTACTCGAAATGTCTGATAAAAGACTTCAAGCAGGTATTTCTCAACCTGCTGAAAGAGCCCTTTTACAGATAAAATATAATGAGTTACTTATAACAAGGGCAAATATTAACTCTGAAATAATTAGTTCAAGAGAAACATATTTTAGATTTTTTGATGAAGAATTTGCTTTAAAAATGGTACCTACTGTTCTACTTTCTAATTTAGATTCGAATAGTGATTTAATAAGCGATACAAACATAAATTCTATATCTTATGGTGTTCAAATATCTGATATTGTATTTGATCAATCAAAAACTGAAATTAATATTGTTAAAGGCGAATATAGGCCAGAATTTGGGTTGAATGTTAAATATATTCAATATGACTTTGACCGTGATTTTGATGAATTTGATATTCGTGGTGGTATTTTTTTCCAAATGCCAATTTTCGACTTTGGTAGAAGAGGTAATAAAATTAATTCTGCAAGAGCAAACTCGAGTCAACTAAGTTGGCAAAATCAATCAGAAAAAAGAGATTTTCTTATTGAAAAAAAATCTTTAGAAGGAAAATTAGTTGCTTTAAATTTAATGCTTGATGAATTAAAAAATACACAAATAAATACAAGAAAGCAGCAAAATATATTATCCCAAAGAATGACTGGAAGTGAATATAATTCTGTTGCTTTAGCAGATGTTATAGTTCAGGATATTAATCTCTTTGCAGAGGTTTTAGATACTGAAATAAATTTATATTTAACTGATTTACAGTTAAGCCATGTCAAAACAGAGTTATTATCAATATTTAAGTTAGCGTTATAAAATGTCAGAGCTTGTTGAAAAAAAAGAATATAAAGAACATTGGTTTTGGAATAGCATCTACAACCACAGAAAAATTTATTATCAGGTACTAGCGGCTAGTTTTTTCATAAATGTTTTTGCTTTAGGAAGTGCTTTTTATATTATGACCGTTTATGACAAGGTTGTTCCAAACGGCGCAATCAGTTCATTGATTGCTCTTACAATTGGAATGGGTATTGTTGTTATATTCGATTTTATAACAAAAATGTTAAGAGGCTATTTTGTTGATATTGCTGGATCTTTACTTGACGACACGATAGCAGATCGCCTTTTTAATAAATTTGTATCGCATGATGCTGTGAAGCTTGGCAATTCTCCAAGCGCTATTTCCAATACTATAAAAGAATTTGATGGCTTCAGAGATTTCTTTAGCTCGGCAACTATGGTAACTATTATTGATCTACCCTTTATGATTATATTTATAGGTGTTTTATGGTCTATAGGTGGATGGGTAGCTCTTGTTCCAACTTTAATAGTTCCTCTTGTTCTTCTAGTTTCTGGATTAGTTCATCCTTTCTTAAGGAATTATTCAGAGAAAAACCTTTCAGCGTCGCACAGTAAAATGTCAGTTCTTCATCAGCTCCTCAATAATATGGAGGCTGTAAGGACTATTGCAGGAGGAAAGTATTTAAAGGACAAGTGGTCAACATCAGTAGAAGATCAAAATAAAATAAACATCATAACTAAAACAATAGCTAATATTGCGATAACTTTTTCTGGAACTGGAACACAATTAAGTCAAATGTTGATGATATTTTTTGGCGTTTTTCTAATCATTTCTGGCAATTTAAGTATGGGCGCTTTGATAGCTTGCGTTATTTTATCAGGAAGATGTTTAGCTCCACTTGGTCAAGTTGGTCAGTTAATTGCCAGGTATAATTATGCTATGGCTGCATATAAAAAGTTAGACAAGATTATGCAAGAGGAAGCTAGAGATGAAAAATTTGTTAGCTATACACATGGAGGTAATATAAGCGATCCTTCTATTGAAATAAATTCTTTAAATTGGGGGATTGGTGATCAAAAAATTCTTCAAGATATTAATGTAAAAATAAATGCCGGAGATAAGTTAGCTATACTAGGAAATTTAGGAGGTGGTAAATCAACACTCCTAAAATGTATGGTAGGCTTTAATCCTGTTGGAGATGGAAATATCAAAATTGGAAAATATGATATTAATAGTATTACTCCTAATGTTTTAAGAGATAGCATCGGTTACTGTCCGCAAACAGTCCAATTATTTACAGGCTCAGTTTATGAAAACATTGTAATGGGCTTAGATGAACCTGATAAAGAAAAAGTTGAGTTTGCAGCTGAAATAAGTGGTGTTAATGAATTCATTGGTCAACTACCTGGAGGATTTGATTACATTCTTCACGAAGGTGCGAGAAATATATCAGGCGGACAAAGAAAAAGTATTGCTTTAGCTAGAGCTGTTATTAAGAAACCAAAGTTATTAATTCTTGATGAACCTACAACTTCGTTGGATGGTAAAGCGATAGAAAAACTTCTTGAAAATATTTCAAAACATTTCATTGACTCAACTGTTATTATTGCAACACATAATAATTCAGACTTAGCAATTGTTAATAATATTCTTGTTATGGTTAATGGTAAAGTTGCTGCATACGGACCAAAAGAGAAGATACTCTCACAAAACAATGTTCAATGATGTTAAAAAAAATTAAAAATATAATTAAAAAAATACCAAGCTATCTAATAAATACTTTTGTTTTTTTATTTCAATCTTTTCTAAACTTAAATGAAAAAATAACCGACAGTCTTTTAAATGATAAGACTCAAGAAAAACTGACAAATTTAGGATATTTCCGCGCATATAAAAGGTCTAGTTTATTATTTTGGGTGATTATTTCTTCAGTTTTTGTTGTTATCATATGGGCATCATTTGCTAAAATTAATCAAGTAGTTAGAGCTAATGGAACAGTAATTCCTGCATCAAAAATACAAGTTGTGCAAAGTGTTTTTGGTGGAGTGATTGATCAAATTTCAATCGAATTGAGTGATAATGTAAAAAAGAATGATATTTTATTCAAAATTGATTACGAGCAATCCAAGATTAACTATGAAATGACAAAGATTGAGGTAGAGGAAAGAGAGAAAAAAATAAAAATTTTAGAAGAATTGGTTATGAGTGGATCAGAAGCAGAGATGATGCTTATTAATGAAAGATTAATGTTTGGTGAAGCACGAATTCGTCTTGTAGACTTTGAAAAAAGATTTAATAGTAGTGAAGTAAAATCACCTGTAGA
>MDTB01157248.1_pt1 | contig 13828 bp, 10 predicted proteins | sample 811161 | NCBI WGS metagenome assembly MDTB01 (sample SAMN05326650, study PRJNA326480) | marine metagenome | isolation source: seawater | place: Mediterranean Sea | collected 2009
ATCGGTCGACCTACATTAGTTCGAATTGCTGAAAAAGCATCTGGACTATATTGCTCTCTATGTGCGCCCGTCGGATTAGAAGTCCCAAGAGGGCTCATTTCTGTCATACCCCATGCGTGTCGAGTATCAACACCATAGCTATCGAATTCTTCCATTATGGATAAGGGGCAGGCAGAACCACCAACGGTAACACGCTTGAGACTATCAACTGTTTCTCCACTTGCTCTAAGATGATTGAGCAAATTAAGCCAAACCGTAGGAACACCAGCTGAAGTTGTTACCTTCTCTTCATTTATAAGTGCTGCCAAAGTGGGTCCATCACCCATCTTATTACCAGGCATTACCATCTTCGCGCCAGCCGCCGGACAGCAATAGGGTGTCCCCCAAGCGTTAACGTGAAACATTGGGACTATAGGTAGAACAACATCAGATGAAGAAACATTCAAAGCGTCCGGCATCATCGCTCCATAGGTGTGCAAAACCGTAGATCTATGGCTATACAGTACACCTTTTGGATTTCCCGTGGTTCCAGAGGTGTAGCAAAGAGCACAGGCCGAGTTTTCGTCTAATTCGGGCCAGAAAAACTCGTCACTATTTTCCTCTATAAGAGTTTCATAGCAAATAACGTTACTCATGTTTGTCTCGGGCATGAGTTCTGAACTGGTCATCACTATCCAACCCCTGACATGTGCGCATTGATCAGCGATATCCTCTATCAACCTCAAGAAGTCAGGATCTAAAAAAACGTAGGAATCAGCAGCATGGTTAATTATATAAATAATTTGCTCTGGAAAGAGGCGAGGATTGATTGTGTGACAAACATATCCGGCACACGACGTAGCATAATAAGTTTCCAGATGACGATGATCGTTCCACGCTAAAGTCGCAACGCGGTCTCCTTGAATCAACTTCCAACCTTGAAAGGCATTTGCCAAACATCGCGCACGCCTAAAGGCCTCCTTATAGTTATATTTGTGTCGAGGATTATCGTTACTGACGGAGACTATCTCTGTCTTACCGCTGAACCGCTCTGCATGGTGCATAATCGAAGTCACGGTCAGAGGGATATCCATCATTAAACCTTTCATCTAATGTCTCCTAAATAATATTTAAACGAACAATAGCTGGTCATTAGACCATCAACTAACGTTTAAAAATCCAGCGATCTTTTTTGTCCTTAAAGACATGTCCTTCTCGCTCAAGTTTTATCAAGTGTGCGGTCATTGAAAGCTTTGCCCACTCGTGGAGTGATGAGTCTACGTCGGAGTAAACGATCAAAACAAGTTCATCAAGATCAGCAGGCGAAATTTTTTCTAGCCCAGCCAAAACTTTTTTTTCTCTGCCAAGCCGATGCGCCACTAACTTATCGACCTCCTCTTTACAATTGGGGATTAAATCGCCGTGTCCGGGGGCTATTTGTCTAATATCGTAGTCTAGAAGACGTCTGAGTGAATTGATATAATCAGCCATGTCGCCACCAGGAGGCACAATTACCACGGTTGATCCATTCATTATATGATCACCGGCAAAAATGATTCCTTCCTGTTCGAGCAGATAGCAATAATGGTTGCTCACATGTCCCGGAGTCCAGATTGCGCGCAAATCCCAACCATCACCGTGGATAACCTCGTCATCACTAATTTCTAAATCTGGAGAAAAGCTCACGTCTTGATGAAGTCCGTCATTTGCAAATGCACCAATAACTTTGGCTCCAGTCTCTTCTTTTAACAAGGCCGCGCCAGGTGAATGATCAGGATGCGTATGAGTACAAAGTATCCAGCGGATCCTCTGTTTTCCAGATTTTAGCAATGCATCGATATGCTCTGGAATAGCGGGGCCTGGATCTATCACCGCCAACTCGCGTTGGCCGACAAGATATGTGTTCGTACCATCACCCGTCATCGGTCCAGGATTAGGTGCTATGATCCTGCTTATTAAAGAAGTTAGTTGCTCTGCATTACCGTATACTGACATAACTAAAAATCAAACCTCAAGCCCTGGAATGACAACTTGTGGGTTGACATCAGCTTCGTAATCTACACCATCAACCTCGAAACCAAATAACTGCATAAATTCTCTTTGATAACCCATAAAATCAGATAGCTCGTGAAGATTTTCAGTAGAAATACATTCCCAAATAGCTGCTACCTCGCGTTGAACTTCAGATTCTAACTCTCTTTCGTCTACACGCAGCCGACCTTCCTTGTCTACCGACGGATGACCACCATAGAGAGAACTCCGAAACAGCCTCTCTATCTGCTCGATACACCCTTCATGGGAACCTCGAGCTTTCATTACTTTGAACAAGATGGCGAGATAGATAGGCATTGCTGGTATCGCAGCACTAGCTTGTGTTACTACAGCCTTCAGTACTGAAACTCTCGCATCTAGATCGAGATGCGCAGATCTCTTACGTATCTGCAGAACCTTTTTATCTAGATCTTTTTTTGCAGCACCGATAGTTCCATGCCAATAAATATCCCAGGTAATCTTTTCACCGATGTAAGTATACGCTGTCGTCTTCGCTCCGGTGGCTAAAACACCCGCAGAATCAAGACATTCCATCCACATCTGCCAATCTTCTCCACCCATAACCATTACCGTTTGGTCAATTTCTTCTTGAGTAGCAGCCTCTAGATGATAATCCTGTATTTCCTCTTTATCAGTGTTGACTCCCTTCTGAGTAGTCGCACTCCCGATTGGCTTGAGAGAGGAGTTATATATTTTTCCATCTAGTGGATGAATTCGACGAGGCGCCGCCAGGCTATAAATAACCAGATCAACCTGACCAAGATCTTTGGCGATAACATCAATAGTCTCACGCTTTACCTCTCCGCTAAAAGCATCTCCATTAATACTACGGGCGTATAGACCATCACTATGGGCTAATCGATGAAACGCCGCCGAGTTATACCAACCAGCACTTCCTGTTTTTTTCTCGCTACCAGGTTTTTCAAAAAAAACACCGAGTGTGGAGGCTTCGCATCCATAAGCAGCAGCTATACGAGAAGCAAGACCGTAACCAGTAGATGCGCCGATTACTAACACACGCGCCGGCCCACCTGCTATTTTATCTTTTGCTTTAACGTAGTCTATTTGACGTCGAACATTTTCTTCACAACCCAAGGGATGCGATGTTGTGCACAAGAATCCACGTACTCTAGGTCTAATTATCATAACCAAATCACTATAATTCAACTTTTGCGATTTTTAACTGATAAAGTCTAGCACAAGCCTAATAACAATTTCGCTGATCACTTGTATTGTTGGACCACATAAAGTTCAATGCAAAAACCCGTATCAATGACGCTGACATTATGCAAGAAACACCATTACTGGTTAAAACATCTAACAATTGGGTTCAAGCGGTCTTGGGAAACTTTGATAGCTTTCTTCTGGATCATGCTGCTGCAGAAAAGAAAGCCTCTGGAATGGCAATATCTATGCTTTCTCATTATCCCGACCGAACAAGACTTGTTACTAAGATGACTGATTTAGCCATCGAGGAACTTACTCATTATCGAGAAGTTTTAAGATGGATACCCTCGCGGGGTTTGGTCACTGTAGCAGATACTAAAGACCAGTATGTGATCCTTCTTCGACAAGCCATACGCAAGGAAACGGACGCCTACTTTTTAGACAGACTGCTTATAGCAAGTGTGATCGAGGCCCGTGGTGCAGAACGTTTCGCCTTGATTGCCGACGCACTTCAAATGCTTCCTATGAAAAAATTTTACCAATCTCTTGCTAAATCTGAAGCAAGACACTATGAGCTATTTTTAGATTTGGCAGCAGTATATTTTGATAGTTCTGCGATAGAATCGAGATGGAGGCAGATCCTAAAAATTGAAGCGGAGATTCTGTCTGACCTTCCCGTTCGTGCGGCACTTCATTGATGCGAAAAGATGCTGTAAAAAAATATCTCTGCAATTTCTCAGAATCTTTTAGAATAAACGCCCCGATCAACCGAAAATGGCGACATACCCTTATTATCCCTGTATATCGAGAGTTTGAGCCTCTCCTCAATAATCTTAAATCTTTGCCAACACCTTCAGGAGACTTGTTAGTGGTGCTTGTGATAAATAAACCTCTATGGGAGCAAAAGAACGATAGTAATCAGGAAATTAGAAACTTCGTTAATAATCTGAATGAATCTTTCAAAAAAAATAATGAAGCTAAAATAAAACGTTTAAAAGATGGAATCGATATTCTAGTTATCGATCTCGAAAAATTATTCGGATCTAAGGCAGCATGTGGCGTAGGATTGGCGCGCAAAATAGGATGTGACCTTGCCTTAGCTTGGCATTCTGCAGGAGCTATAGAGAGCGATTGGCTATCTTCAACAGATGCAGACGCTATTTTACCTCCAGATTACTTTGATCGTATAGAGAGCATCGACTCCATTAATAAAATCATATGCTGGCCATTTGCCCATATGCCCTCAAAAAATAATTCCCTAAATGTAGCGTGCAAAATGTATGTCTTGCAGCTGCATCACTACACGCTAGGACTGACCTACGCCAAATCTCCCTATAACTATCATAGCTTAGGCAGTTGTATTAGTGTAAAGGCTAGACCCTACGCGGAGGTTCGCGGATTTCCTAAAAGGGATGCTGGCGAGGATTTTTATATGCTAAATAAACTCCGAAAAGTTGGAAATATAAAGTGTTTAACTGGGCAATGCATTTCGATTGTTACCAGAGAGTCAGACCGCGTGCCTTTTGGAACGGGTCCCGCTACCTCTAAGATAATTAAATCCCAAGTAACTCCAAAAGAATATAAGCTTTACAACCCTCAATCCTTCGTGGTTTTAAAAAAGGTAATAAACTCGATACCTTATTTATCGAACCGTACGAAAGAACCATTGCGAGATGTCCTCCAGAAACAAGATTTGTCAAAGGATTTGGCGGTTGCAGCAGAAGAATCGTTAAGCAAACTTGGTATTAATAAGGCAGTCATCCATTGTCGAAAACACACTTCATCTGAAACCGCTTTTTTAAATCAATTCTTAACCTGGTTTGATGCTTTCCGCACCTTAAAATTCATTCATTACTTAGAAAATAGTCACCTCCCTAAAATTTCGATTAAAAACTATCACAATTACGTACCCTCAAATTGGCCGGTAAATATTGAAGAGATGTCTTCTTTGGACGATTTACTGTCTGCACACAGGAAGTATCTGGACTGGAGAACTATGGATCCATCCCACTGGTAATCGACCAGAATCGATGCCCAAATTATATTTATTCGCACGAAGCACTAGTTGTCCACAACACCTCGGTTCTCCCAAATCCTCTGCGAATACGTCGTTTCCAAGACACTGCGGTTCTGATCTAATGCATAGAGAAAATCAACCTTCTCAGGGAGGCTTGCAAGACAACCAACTGTAATCCGCTCAAAATGTTGGATGAACCTCAGAATCTGAGTATCATTCATTAAGAAACCACTCCCAGCCCTTTTACTCAAAGCCAACTTTTGCTCTTGTTCCAATCGCCAGGAAAAAACAGATTCAAATGAGGGGGCCTTTAACATGATCCATATATCAAACCGTGAGTAGATCGGCATATAACGACATTTTAGCTGCTCATTAACATATGTGCGCCAAGTAAGTTCTCGATCTTCTGATCTCTCTAGCTCATTAATTGGCTCAATTAGGCACGCATTATCTGCTGGCTCAGCTCCAAGACACCAACCTTCGAGAAAAATAATATCCGGCTTTCGAACTACTACTGACCATTGAGCCTTCGGCTTCCTGTCATCGGTGCTTTTATCAAATCTTGGAATTAATGTTCCAGTTGCCTTACGTTTATCGATCAATCGATCAAGAGTCTCATTTAAAAAAGTAATATCATGTGTTCCTGGAACACCTCGAGTTGCTAAAAGCGGATGGATATCTCGAGAAAGTTCGCCCCGAGACTCATGACCGAGGTAAAAATCATCTAGCGATATCGTCTCAACCACAGTTCCAAAGTTATCACTCAAGTACGTAGCCAAATAGTCTGCTAAAGTTGACTTGCCAGATCCTTGGCAACCATTAAGTGCGACTAAAATAGGATTAGAGGAAGCATTCGCGCAGTGAGAAAGATATTCAATTAGCGGTAGATAACATTTTTCGGCATCATCTAAGTAGTTCTTACTTAGATGATTACGATCTAAGAAGTCACACCATATCATTGAATCGTAATTTACCGACATAACTTCACACGATCTCGACAAATTTCACTAGACCACAAGCGTGACAAAACACATAGAAACAATACTCAAAGAATTAGTCTCCTGATATCAGTCAGGATATCGACCAGACCACTGCAAAAACGACCTGCTTCACCACCGTTTATCACCCTATGATCATAAGATAGTGATATAGGTAACATAGTGCGCGGATCGAACGATGATCCATCCCAAATAGGTCTCATTTGGGATCTACCTATGCCTAAAATCGCTACTTCTGGTGTGTTGATAATGGGCGTGAAACCATTACCCCCTATCTTTCCAAGACTTGAAATAGTAAAGGAGCCACCTTGCATATCATCTAGACGCAAACCACGACTCCGCGCTTTATCAGCTAGCTCTTCAACTTCATGTGCTAGCTCCCATAATGTTTTTTGATCCACATCTCTTATGACTGGTACAAAAAGTCCCTGTGGTGTATCCACTGCCATTCCAATATTGATATATTTCTTTTTGATTAAAAATTCTCCTGAAACCGAGAGTGAGGCATTGAAATTTGGATACTCCCTAAGTTGGACGGCCACCGCTTTTAGCAAAAAAGCCATTAAGGTCAATTTAGTTTTTCTGCGCTCAGATTCGTCTTTTAGCTTATTACGAAATCCCTCTAATTCTGTTATGTCCGCATCATCAAACTGTGTAACATGAGGTACATTTAACCAGCTTCGACGCATATTTTCGGCGGTTATTACTTCAACTTTGTTTCGTTGAACTCGTTCTACTGCTCCCCATTTTGAGAAATCTATGTCAGCATCTTCTGATGCGAGTGGCAATCCCTTTATCGGTGAGAGGTTGTTCTTTACGAATCCATGAAGGTCCTCCTTAACAATTCTTCCTCCAGGCCCCGTCCCAGATATCTGCGCCAGATCAATCCCAAATTGCCGTGCCAATTTTCGTACAGCAGGCCCTGCGTAAACATGACTTTCTTTTCCTAATCTTTCTTTACTAGGGGCACTAGCGGCACTAGCGGCGTTATCGTCAATACTATCGATGGGCGAACTAAATGAGGATTTTGTGTCGACAGATTGAGCATCGGCACTGATATCATTTCCTGTGGCACCGTCTTCCTCGACACACGTAATATCAAAGGTTCTCTCGTCCTCATCTACCTTATCTGCTATGTTTGTACCGAGTTTCTCCCCAGAGTTTTCTAGATCGGCTATTTTCGAACCCTCGGAAAGTAGATCTCCCAAAGATACATACAACTCCTTAACAATACCGGTCGTCTCGGCAGGAATCTCCATAGATGCCTTGTCAGATTCCAAAACAAGAAGCCCCTGACCCGATTCAACTTCGTCTCCAACACTCACTAAAAGCTCGATGACTTCCGCGTCTTCAGCACCGCCGATATCCGGAACCTTTACCGTTACTATAGTCATCTGCAAAATCTCATAGGCACATATTATATTTAGTTATACAGATAGAGGGTTTGGTTTCTCTGAATCCACGCCAAAATTCTTAATTGCGTCAGTTAATATTTGCTCTTTAATTTGCTTTTTATCAAATAAATGCTTGAGCGCAGAAAGAATTATGAACTCTCTACTAATCTCAAAAAACTTTCGTAGATTAGTTCTCGTATCACTTCTACCAAAGCCGTCAGTACCTAAAACTGTAACAGGTGCTGGAATAAATTCTCTAAGCTGATCCGCATGCGCTTTTACGTAATCTGTGGCGATAATTACAGGCGATTCGTCATTACCTAGGCATTCTGTTAGGTAAGGCACTTTAGGTGCTGATGTGGGGTGTAGGAGATTCCATCTGACTGTCTCCTTACCATCTCTCTGTAACTGTACAACGCTAGTTAAGCTCCAAATATCTACCGCTACTTCATATTTCGTTTCAAGAACTTTTGCGGCATGTTTTACTTCCTCTAGTATACTACCAGAACCAATTAGTCTAACCCTTAAAGCACTTTTCAATGCAGAACGCTGAATTCTGTAAAGCCCTTTAACAATTGCTTCCTCGGTGCCTGTTGGTAGCGCTGGTTGACAATAATTTTCGTTTACAGTTGTTATATAGTAGAAACAGTTTTCTCCAAGCTCTAACATGCGTCGCAACCCGTCTTGAATTATTATTGCGAGCTCGTACCCATAAGCAGGATCATAAGCAATACAATTTGGAATAGTACTCGCGACTAGATGACTGTGTCCGTCCTGATGCTGAAGACCTTCACCATTTAACGCTGTGCGCCCAGAGGTTGCGCCAATTAGGAATCCACGTGCTTGGCTATCACCTGCTGCCCATGCAAGATCTCCTGTTCTCTGAAAACCAAACATTGAATAGAAAATGTAAAAAGGAATCATCGGAAAGTTACTTACCGAGTAAGAGGTAGCTGCTGCCAGCCAGGCTGAGAATGCTCCTGCCTCATTGATTCCTTCTTCAAGAATCTGACCATCTTTACCCTCTTTATAGTAAAGAATTTGATCAGCATCATGTGGGGTGTACCTCTGACCAACTGAAGAATAAATTCCCAGCTGTCTGAACATACCTTCCATACCAAACGTACGTGCCTCGTCTGGTACAATTGGCACTACTCGCTCACCTAAAGGCTTATGCTTTGCTAAGTCTGCCAACAATCTCACTAACACCATTGTGGTGGATATTTTCCTCTTGCCTGAGCCTGTTAGTCTAGAAGAAAAAAAGTCTAGCTTTGGAACAGTTAAGGCAGTGGTTTTCGTTCGTCGCTTCGGTATAAATCCACCTAATTCTTCCCTACGCTTTTTCAAATAACGAATCTCAGGACTATCTTCAGCTGGTTTATAGTAAGGAACAGATTTTAATTCTTTGTCGGATATTGGTATCCCGAATCGATCTCTAAAAGATTTCAGACTTTTATGATCAAGCTTTTTAAGCGAGTGCGTCTCATTACTCGCCTCTCCCGCCTCTCCGGTTCCGTAACCTTTAACGGTCATTGCTAATATTGCCGTTGGTTTCTCACTCTGCGCGACAGCTTGAGCATAAGCTGCATAAATCTTAAAAGGATCGTGGCCACCTCGATTTAAATACATGATCTCTTCATCACTTAAGTCAGCCACGAGCTCGAGTAATTCTGGATACTTACCAAAAAAGTGCTCTCTTGTGTAAGCGCCGCCATTGAATTTATAGTTCTGTAATTCGCCGTCGCATACTTCATCCATTCTCTTTTGCAATAAACCCGTCTTATCCTTCTCCAGTAACTGATCCCAAAGGCGTCCCCAAATTACTTTAATCACATTCCAACCAGCGCCCCGAAAAATACCTTCAAGCTCTTGAATAATCTTGCCATTACCTCTGACGGGGCCATCTAGGCGTTGAAGATTGCAATTTACTATAAAGTGCAAATTTCCAAGTTCTTCTCGACCGGCTAGAGATATAGCCCCAAGTGATTCAGGTTCATCACACTCTCCATCACCGAGGAAACACCAAATATTTCGATCACCCTGATCGATAAGTCCTCGACTCAACTGATATTTCATAACATGCGCTTGATAAATAGCCTGAATAGGACCAAGACCCATTGATACTGTTGGAAATTGCCAGTAATCGGGCAACAGCCACGGATGGGGGTAAGACGATAAGCCATCGCCCCCAACTTCTCGCCGGAATTTGTCAAGCTGAGATTCCGTCAAACGTCCTTCCAAGAAGGATCTGGCATAAATACCTGGCGCACTGTGCCCCTGAAAAAAAATTAGATCACCTAAGTGTTCTGAATCTGAGCCACGGAAAAAATAATTGAATCCAATGTCATAGAGGGTCGCACTAGATGAGAAACTAGAAATATGGCCACCGAGCCCCTCATCGTTGTCGTTTGCACGCATCACCATAGCGAGCGCATTCCAACGCATTAAGGAGCGGATCCGACGCTCCATAAATACATCACCGGGCATCGGTTTTTCGTCAATTGGTTGAATTGTATTCCTGAATGGACTATTCAGAGAAACCGGCGCCCCGAGGCCACAATTTACTGAATGACATGTCAATTCTTCAATAATTTGGCGCGCTCTCTCTGCCCCGCGCTCACGAATCACGCTATCAAGGGCATCAAGCCACTCCTGAATCTCTGAAGGATCTGACTCCGAGTTGGTTTGCTGGTTTCGCAATTTGCCTCCCCATTTAGTTCTATTATAGAACTTTAAAGACCACTGAAATACTCAATAAGGGTGTAATACAAATCTAGTTTAGATCTTTTGTAAAAGATTATCTACATAGTTCTATTTTAGAATCTAATTAATTTAACTAACTGAAAGGCCGATTCTTGGGAAACTCTAAATTTATATAACAGTGGTGCTAATAGTCGAAAGATTTTCCTACAAAAGCTGGTTAGATAATCATGAGGATCATCAGGATTGCTAGCTGTCAGAGGGTGCTGGCCAAGCGTTAATAACGGCCTTAACAAGAGTCGCCAAGGGTATGGCGAAAAATACGCCGGGAACTCCCCAGACCCCACCGAAGAAAATCACCGCCAATAATATAGCAAGGGGGTGGAGATTCACGGCTTCTGAAAATAATAATGGCACTAAGACATTCCCGTCTAGCACCTGTATAACAACGTAAGCGGTCATCAAATAATATAAGGTGTCATTTAAGCCCCACTGAATGAATCCGACCGCGGCCACAGGAATAGTCACGAGTATTGCTCCTATATAGGGGATAATAACCGAAAGTCCGACTAGGAGCCCTAAAAGAGCCGCATAATTAAGCCCCAACCATGCAAAGCAAAAGTAACTGATCCCGCCCACAAATATTATCTCTAAAACTTTACCTCTGACATAGTTCGACATTTGGTCATCCATCTCTGTCCAAATACGCTGAAGAAGAGGGCGTTCAGCAGGTAGGAATCGCGTGAACCAGTTGATAATTTCATCCCTATCTTTTAAGAGAAAAAATACTAGTATCGGAATTAAAATCAAATAAATCCCTAGCGTTAACAATCCTGGCAGTCCTGCAAGAGATTTTGTGATCACAACTTGACCGAACTGGGCAATTTCAAATCGAGCCATCTCGATAACACTATTTAGTTGATCAGTACTAACTAAAGTTGGATACTCTGATGGTAGTATATTTAAAAACTCTCTAGCGCGATCCAACATCCCAGGCATTTCTCTAACAAGACTACTGAGTTGGCGCCATACCAACGGTAATAAAAGTAGAGTACTACCCAAAAACCCACCCATAAAAAGTAGAAATGCAAGTGTAATTGCTATCCAATTCGCCATCCCATTTTCACGCAGAGTATTGGCGACACCCTGCATAAGGTACGCTAGAACTATCGAAACGAGCAATGGTGCAAGTATATCTCCCACATAGTTCAATAGAACCAGACTTAGAGCGAGCATCACCAGCAAAAGGATAGATTCCTCATCAAACAGATATCGTCGGTACCACTTTGTTAGCACTTCAAACATAAATTTCCCGCTATTTTATCTTGCGTAAAAGATGATTATATACTCCATCAATGACGATAGAACTGATTAGTTGATGTCCGGATTGCTCAGAAAAAGTTACAAAATCCTGATGCGAGGTATGATCAGTCGCCAGAATAAGTAACGTCTGTCCAACTTCCATAGCATTAAGGGCTCGTTTAGCTTTCAACAACGGCATCGGGCACACTAACCCAGTGGCATCTACAATTACATTATCTTCCATACCTAAAACCTCAACCAGGCCAGTCATCTAGTATATCTACTCGCTATTAATTCCCAAAAGGAATATATAAATTTCCTTAAGACCTGATCTAGTGATGTAGTATTGCAATTATGATAGACACTAAATTTATTATGCGAACTACAAAGTCACGGCAATGATTCTTTTTCGATGTTCATTTTTAATCTTAGCTATCACATTCTTCGGTCTGAATTCGACAGCTAACCACGCAATCATTGAAGATCTAAAATTACCAAACCTTGGCGAAACTAGCACCAGCTTATTTTCTCCGGAACACGAATATCAACTAGGACGGATGTGGTTAAGGCTCTTCCGGAGCAATGTCAAAACTCTAGATGATCCCATTGTTCAAGATTATATAGAGAATCTAATTTTTCAACTAGTAACTCACAGTCAGCTTGAAGATCGAAGACTAGAGATTGTCCTTGTAGATAGCCCTCAGATAAACGCATTTGCGGTCCCCGGCGGGATAATTGGAGTCAACAATGGTTTGCTTTTACATGCCAGAACCGAATCAGAGTTGGCGTCGGTGCTGTCACATGAAATCGCCCATCTAAGTCAAAGACATTTTTCAAGGAGAATAGAATACGCAAAAAGACAGCAGCCTTTAACGCTAGCGACCATGCTGGCTGGGTTAGTCTTGCTTACTGCTGGTGCTGGCGACGCTGGTTTAGCAACGTTGACTGCCGGGCAAGCAGCTTCCCAAGATGCTTCCCTTGCATACAGCAGAAGCAATGAGGCTGAAGCGGATCGTATTGGCATGATGACATTGGTTGCCAGTGGTCTGGATCCAAATGGGACTGCTTCTATGTTCGAAAATATGCTCAGAGCGTCAAAATTTTCTGGCGTTAATCAAATCCCTGAATTCTTGAGGACACATCCATTGTCGGAAAACAGGATTGCGGATGCTCGCAATAGAGCTCGAGATTACCCCATTGTAGATAGGCAACCCAATCTAAGTTATCAGCTCGTTCGAGCTAGAACTATAAATCAACTTAAAACTTCAGCAGAAGAGTCAATCTCATATTTTCGGGGAGCACTTAATACTGATAAGCTCCTTAAAGAGGCGATGTCATATGGATTGGCGCTGGCGCTTACAAGAGGTGGTCATGCGCAAGAGGCGAGATCAGCACTAGGCCCCTTGATTAAAAAAAATCCTGATCGCATAGAATATTTAATAGCAGATGCGCAAATAAAGTTGCTAGAAAATCGACCAAAACAGGCGGCAGAGAAACTCAGGAAACGTCTCTCGATATCGCCAAGAAATCACCCACTTACTATCGCGTACGCAAGTGTGCTTGTACAGAATGATCAGGCATATATCGCAGAAGAGATCTTAATTAAGCAATCAGAAATCAAACCAAATGACCCCGGACTATGGTACCTTTTGGCAGAAATACAGGGTCTTGCAGGTAACATTATCGGGCTTCATGAAAGCCGCGCCGAGTTTTTCATTTTGAACGGTAATTTAGATCAAGCGGAGAAACAAATAAATTACGCACTAGAATTAAGTAAAAATAATTATCAAAAATCGGAGATCCTATATCAACGTCTTAAAGACATAAAAGATATCAGAGAAAGACTAAACTACTAATTTCCAGGAATCTATCCATTTGAGCGAATCTGGGCGGAAAACTCCAACATACGCCGAAGAGGAATCATAGCTCTTTTAGCCAAGCTCTCATCTACAAGAATCTCTTGGACCGGTTGTAAAAATACATCAGCTAAACTTTGAAGTTCATTCATCGCCATCCAAGGACAATTTGCACAACTCCGACAAGCCGCCCCCGAACCCGCTGTCGGTGCAATCAAAAAATCTTTATCGGGACACTGTTCCTTCAACTTATGAAAGATACCTTGGTCAGTCGCAATTATAAAAATATCATTGGGTAAATCTCTCGCTGCTTGAATAATCTGAGAGGTAGAACCGACAAAATCGGCCATCTCCGCAACTGAG
>MDTB01006593.1_pt1 | contig 13826 bp, 14 predicted proteins | sample 811161 | NCBI WGS metagenome assembly MDTB01 (sample SAMN05326650, study PRJNA326480) | marine metagenome | isolation source: seawater | place: Mediterranean Sea | collected 2009
CTGATCTCCAGTTTTCAAATTTAATGATTTGAGGGCAATTTCTAGCGCAACACTACCATTAGAAACTGCAATAGAATATTTATTTCCAACATATTTTGAGAATTCCTTCTCAAAACTTTTACATTCATTTCCTGTCCAATAATTAGTTTTATTTTTTTTTAAAACATTTGTGACTTTTGATATTTGATTTAGGTTATACATCATATGAAATATTATTTTAAAAACATAGTTTGTATTAATTTTAATAACTTATTTCTAATAGTCAATTTATACATAAATATCAAATCTATAAATCAATTACTCGGTTCAAATTTTATTGAAAAAATCTAAAGCATCGTTTAAATGTTTTTTCTTTGTTGCAGTAAAGATAATACCTTTTAAATTTGGGATTTTTTCACAAAACTTTAGGGCTTTTTGGCTAATTAATAATTTTTTTTTTGAATTAATAAATGGCCTTAAAACAATATTCATTTTATTTTTTCTGCTAACTTTGATCGCAATCTTAAGGAAATCTGTTTCCATATAATTCCAATATATTATTAATCCACTTAAATTTGATAATTCTATTACTAAATCACCAAATTGCTTTGTGTATGGAAAACAACATACTTTGTATTTTTTAAAAACTTTGTTAATTTCTTTTTTTTGACTCATAAATTTTTTTATTCTTTTCGAGTCTTTTTCTTTACTTCTCCACATCCACTGAATAATTTCAATTTTACCAGGTAACATTAATCTATAATAATCTAATTTTGACTCAAATCTTTCTTTTGAAAATTTTATTTCATTAAAGGAAGGCTCTCCTAATTTAATGAAATGATTAAAAGTTATATTTTTTTTTTCCTTAAGTCTTCTAAGTGACTCTGTTAAAAGAGGAAAAGTTTTATATTCTATTGAGGAGTGTAGATGTCTTACCCCTTTTGCATGCAAATCCTCAAAAAATTTTACCCAATACGATGGACTATTAGAATGTTCTAACATTCTCATTGTTCCCCAAATTGGTAAACAATCCATTTAAAAATTTGGTTGGTATGAAGCCTTCCATAAAAATCTTTCAGAGTCTTTTGTGACACTAAAAGCGTGGCGACCATGAAGGACTTGATCATCTTTCCAAATAATTGCTTCACCTGGATTTAATTTAATTTTAAACAAAGGCACATTATTTTTCTCTTTTTTTTCAAGAGATATTAAGTATTCAAAAAAATTTTTTGAATTTTCTATTATTTTATTTGAATTCTTTTTGCTAACACAATAATAGTTAAAATTAACTCTTAATACATCTTTTTCATAGTAAAAAATTTTATTAGTCCTGATATCTCCAGATCTTTCATGTATTACATCTTCTGAAATTACAAATTCATAAAGATCTTTATCGCTCGATTTTAAATCATTTAAAACATTTTGAGCATTTACAAATATAGTTTCACCACCAACAGCTGCACTAGAGACACAAGCCATGATAGATGATGAATAACTTGGAATATAACTACCATCTGTGTGTAATGGTTGGGCTATTGTTGCATGTCTATATGCATTTTTAATAGATGAGTCGTTTCTCACTTCACACCAGACCTCACCTGTTCTACCTTTGGACCTATCTTTTTCCCTTGCATCCTCAGCTATATGAAGAAAAGTACCAATTTCAGAAAAAAAATCGTCAAAAAGATCTCTTACTTCTGTGCTGCCACTCGCTATTGATATAAATTTAAAAACTTTATTATCTTTATTTTCCCAATCTGAAATTAAATTATTAAGACAAGATTTTTTGGTTTGATTATTTAAAATAAATTCTTTTATCATAATGTATAATGTTAATTATATATAAAAAAAATTTGTTATTATAAATAAAAATATTATCACCTATATACACCTGGTGCAATTTTTTCAATTAATTGAAGATTACCCTTTTTTGTTGCAACAAGAACCTCTTCAAGTTGTTTAGCGAGAAGATCCCGATCAAAATATTTCTTGGCTAATATTCTTGATGTCTTTCCAGCAGCTATAAGCCAATCTTTATTATTCATTGCATTTTCTAATTTTTCTGCGACTAAATTCATTGGTTTCCCATGCATACATAATCCACAATTATTAAATGATATTAAGTCTTGCATCCATCCACCATGATTTAAAAAAATTGGTTTTCCTGCAGCTAAAGTGTCAAAAAATTTATTTGCTGAATTTGCCCATGTTTCCTTTACATCCATGACAAAATTAGCACACATTGTTGCTGACGAAAAAATTTCTGATATTTCGCTCTTTGGAATTGGATTTTCAAAAAATAAGTTAACCTCAAATACTTTTTTTAACTTAGCTTCATTGATGAGATAATCTCGTTCAACTCCATCTCCTACCAATAAAATTTTTACATCAGAATTTCTTTTTTTTAATTCTTGAGCTAATTTTATTGCATAGTGTAAATTATTTATTTTTCCAAAAGTACCAGCATATACTAATAATGGATTATTTTTTAACCATGGTCTTTTTCGTCTAAAATTCAATTCATTCTTTTCATTATATTCAAAATTTTTTAAATCACTACTGTTTGGAATTACTGCAATCTTCTTTGAACTAATTTTTTTACAAATTATACCTTCTTTCATAGCAGGAGAAAGGGCAACAATAGTCTTTGCATATTTATAAGTAAATTTTTCCAAGAAATTTGTAAAAAATTTCAAAATTGGATTTCTGATAATTTTTAATGCAATTGGAATTTTTGGCCATAAGTCTCTAACTTCAAATACCATTGGTATTTTTTTTTTAAATGACACATAAATAGCTGGCAATGCAATAGTTAATGGAGTACTGGTAGCAAAAATTAAATCAGCTTTAATATTTCTTGCTTTAATTGCACTTTTCCATGCAAAAGTAATGAAAGCTTTTATACGATCATTATATTTCATATAATTTGAATAAGGTAATGGAAGCCAATAAACCTTAATTCCACTTTCTTCAGTCACAATCCAATTTTTTCTGTTATCTGGTTTTGTCCATGTTGTTATAATTGTTACCTGATGGCCCTTCTTTACTAATCTTCTAGCAAATTCGTAAGACCTTGTCCCTCCTCCTCCAGGCATATTTGGTGTAATGAAATATTGATGAAAATAAGTGATTTTCATTTATTTTAAGGACACATACATGCCGGTAATTAAAGTAAGTGATAGAAGCAAACCAAACGATATTAAATAATATCCTACAGCATAAATATTTTTTAAATAAGTTCCAAAAAACAATATATAAGGTATTAACATCATCATACAAAGTCTTTCATATTGCCAATTATATCCCATAAAGAAAAGCACTGGAGCGATAAATGAAAACAAATAAATAAAGAGATTTGTTGGTCTATTTAATAACAATTTGTTTTCGTATGTAAGTAGAGTTATAAAACTAAAGTTAATTATCAAAAATGGCAATCTGTAATCACCATGAATTATACGGGTTTCATTTTGTATTGGTACATATTTAGATAATAAATAGAAAATTATTATACTCAATATTAAACCAGACAAAAAATAAAATATTAATTTTAAGTTAGGGTTTAAAAAAAATTTACCTCCAAACAGTACAAGCAACATTGCAAAGTACAAAATTAAATAAAAAGGCCCAGAAGTATGTGTAAAAGTTGCAAACAAAATACATATAAATGCTAAAAATATTTTTTTTTCCATAAGTGCTGAAATAAAAAGAAATATAAACGACATACATATACCTTGTCTCATAGCATTAGATGTTGACATTATTATCGGCCAAGTATGAATAACAATCAAAAATAATAAACAAAAATATGCAATAGAATTTATTTTTTTAATCCTAAAAACTCTTTCGAGTAAAAAACCAGAACTGACAGAAAGTATAAAAGTTGTTAAATATACTCCTAAATGAAAATTGTAAATTGATAATGTAGCAATTCTCCATCCAAGTTGATCTCTATACCATGTGTTCCATGTTAAGTTAGGTTTAAAATAAGCTGCATACCAATCATTTCCATATCCATAGAAACCCGATCCAACAACTAAACAAAAAATAAACGAAAAAATTAATATTATTTGTGTGTGAGAAATATGTGAAGGTTTTGAATTAATTGTCATAATATTTATCTATCATTTTTTAAGAAAATATATACTGATTTCATAATTCCAATTAAGAAAAAACTAATCTTGGCATGAAATGGAACAACTTTAAGAGTTAAATTAAATTTATTGATTATATTTGAACTTGATTTTTTACCAAAAATTGTGAAAAAAAAATTTTTAAAATTTATCTTTTTTTTTTCATATTTTTCATTTGGGTGAAGAAATACGATGCTTGAGGAACAAAGTAAGGTTAAATATCCATATTTTTTAACTCTCATTGAAAATTCATCATCTGCTCCATAATGTGAAAATGTTTGAGCATCATAATTACCAGTAGTATTAAAAATTTCAACTGGGTGCAAAAGAGATCTACCTGTAAGAAAATCTACTTTGATAGGTTCTCTATTGTGAATTTGATTTACACTAAAGTCTTTATAAACATGTTTAGTTATATTTAAAAACCAACTTTTTACAATTGTTCCCGAGGTAATGATAGTAGTTTTATCCTCAGCATTAATTGTTAATGCGCCTACTATAACTTTTCTATTTCTTTTTTCTGCCTCTTTAATTAAATTTGAAATAGCATCTTGAGAAAGCTCGACGTCATTATTAACAAGTAAAACCCAATCTTTAGATTGGCTTATTTTGATTACATATTCAATCCCTAGCGAAATTGCACCACCCCAAAAAAGAGATCCTGATCCATTCAAAACTGTAATTTGTGGAAAATTATTTTTTAAATATTGTTTTGTTCCATCTGTTGAACCATCATTAACAATAATAATATTTAAATCCTTGGCATTTTTTTGGTTTTTAAGTGAATATAAACATTTTTTGGTAAGATTTAATCTATTAAAAACAGGGATTATAACATGAATCATTAATTAATTATTTTAAAATATTTATAGTATTTTTTAATAATTTATAAACATTTATAAGTTTGTTAATACAATTTTTTCTTTACGCAAGAAAATCCCATCCATTTGTAGTGACTGACCAGTATTTGGATTTGTAAAACCTTTTTGTATTCCCCATAAAATAAAACCATTTGACTCTAAGTGTTCTATAACATCTCTCCATAAATGTTGGTCTTCATAAAGAGGTACCAATGATAATTCACAAATAATGCCTGAAACCTTATGAAGTACATTTTTAGCTCCATCGAATACTTTTTTTTCATAACCTTGAGTATCTATTTTTATGAACAAATTAATATTCTCACCTAAAATTTCATCAATAATACTGTCTAATTTAACTACAGGTACATTTTCAGATCCCACATAAACTGAGTGAGGACTTGCACTAGAATGCGATTTTAACATTGTTAGTGCTGATGATGATACAGAATTGCCAGAAATATTAAAATTAATATTTCCATCTTTATCTCCTACTGCACATTGCTTATAAACTATCCACTTATTATCTTTTTCGGCTAGTTGAATTAATTTTCTTCTAGCTGAGCTCAATGGTTCAAAACTTATTATTTTTCCTTTATAACCAAGTTCTCTTATCTGATTTGCAAATTGGCCCTCATTTGCCCCTATATCTAAAATTGTGTTAATATTTAATATATCTAAAACTTTTAATGTTTGTTGTTCAGGATTATTAGCGGGATTATTTTTTGTTAAATTTAAACCTAGCAACTTAAAAAACTTTTTAATAATCTTTTTAAAAATTTTTTTCATATACTTAGCAATGTTACTCAAATTATCTCCAACAATCTCTTCGGGACTTGAAATCTTCAATAATTTTTTTAAGAATATTATGATTATTATTATTTGATACTATTTCATCATATCTAAGTTTTCCTTTATTTATCAAATTATCACGCACTTCAGTAGAACTTAACAATTTTTTTAAACTTGAAACAAGGCTTTTTGGGTCATCTAAATCTAATAATAGTGCTGCTTCTTTCACTTGATCTCTTAATCCTGGCAAATCAGAATATAAAACTGGTATATTTAATTTAAATGCTTCTAGGGGAGGTATATTTGTTGGGCCAAAATATGTTGGCATAACAAGTGCTATTGACTGTGAGTATAAGTAGGGCATTTCTTCATTTGGCACAAACCCTATGAATCTAACTTTGCTCTCAAGATTAAACTTCTTGGTCATATCTTTTATATAAGATAAATTTCCTTGGTCTGATCCTGAAAAAATTGCACCCAACACTATTGAACTTTCATTTTGCAAAATATCTAAAGCTTTAAGGATATAAATATGATTTTTGTGCGCCCAAAATTGAGCTGGATAAAAAATATAATCACAATTAAGATTATATTTTTTTTTAATATCAAGATAATCGCTATTTTTTAAAAAGTTTGATTTAATATTGTTATCTTTTAAAAATTTTGAAGGTTTAAATGGAAAAACATATACTCTATTTTCATCTAATCGATATCTATTAACAACATTTTTTTTTCCTAGTTCAGAATCAGCTAAAATGGCGACTGCTCTAGGTAAGTTTTTTTGAAATGTAACCTCTCTAAATTCAAAAATTCGGTTATTTTTAACCTCAGGAAACTCTGGATTATCTCTATGACATAAATCAAATAAAGTATAAATATAATTAATTGAATGAACATAACTAGCATAAGTGCTTTGAGAGACAAAATATATTAAATCAATATTTAATTTACTTAAAAATTTTTCAAATTTATTTTCTTTTGAAAAAATATTTATAAACTTATAAACTAAACTAGGTAATTTTTCTCTTATATTCATCCAAACGAGAGATAGAATATTTGGGGAAAATAAATAATAATTTAACTTTAATTCATTGAGAATTTTTATATTTTCTTTTTGGGTGGTAATAATTTTTACTTCCAAATCTTTTGAAGATAATTCTTGTGCAAGAAAAATATTATTTAAAGATTGTTGAAAATTTCCTCCTATTTCAATTTTATGATCTAAAAATACTGCTAATACAAATTTTCTCATTCTAGTTTAATCTATATAAATAAATTATTTTTTTTCACCAAGTAATTTTTTTAATATCTTAGAAACTTTATTAATCTTTTTATTATCTAAATTTAATCCACTAGGTAAATATAAACCATATTTATAAAGTTTTTCTGCAACAGGAAAAGACTCTTTGTTAAATAGTTTTTTTTTTTTAAATATAGGTTGCATATGCAGTGGGCAAAAAAATGGACGCGAACCAATACCTTCTTTAGACAGATTATTCATCAATTTTTTAACATTTAAACTTGATGATCTTTTGAGCTGAAGACCATAAATCCAATAAATATTTGTTGCATAATCAGTTTTTTTTTTTGGTAAATTTACTCCACTTAAATTAGATAACAATTTATTATAACTGTCACCTATCCATCTTTTTTTTTTAATAAATCTATCCAGTTGTTCTAATTGTGCTACGCCAACAGCTGCTTGTAAATTTGTCATTCTTAAATTCCACCCCAATTTCTCATGAACAAATCTTTTTTTTTTCTGAAAACAAAGATTACGTAATGAACGTAATTTTTCAGCAATTACTTTATTGTCTGTGAGTATCATACCTCCTTCTCCAGTGGTTATATGTTTATTTGAATAAAAACTAAAAGTACTGACATCTCCAAATGAACCACAATTTCGACCCTTATATGTTTGTCCTATCATTTCTGCAGCATCTTCGATTAACTTTAACTTATGTTTTTTACATATTTTAATTAGAGGATCTATATCAACAGGCAAACCATAGATGTGTACTGCCATGATTGCCTTAGTACGACTTGTAATCTTATCTTCTATCTGACTAACATCCATGTTCCAGGTTATAGGATCTGAGTCAACTAACACTGGCGTTGCTCCAGAACGAACAATCTGTAAAATACACGATATAATAGTAAAAGTTGGTAAAATTACTTCATCACCTTTTCCTATTCCCAAAGATTCTACCGCAGCATCAATTGCTGTAGTACCATTTGTTACAGCTATTCCATATTTTTTACCAATTCGTTTTGCAAACTCTTTTTCAAAACGATCAACAAAATTACCCTCAGAAGAAATCCAATTAGTATTGATGCATTGGGTTAAATATTTTTTTTCATTACCATTTAGTAAAGGTTCATTAACTGAAATAAATTCATTCATAAAAATTATTTTTAGTAAGCATTTTAAAAATCAAATTTTTTTTAAAACTACACATGGACCCCATGTATTATCTTTTATTTTTGCTCCGGTCATAAATTCTTCTTGATCTATACGTTTGAAACCATTGGCCTCACAATAATGATCAATTTCTAATAAACTAAAGTGACGCATTGGATGGGTCTCCTCTAATGTGCTTATATTTTCATTAACTAAATCTTTTAAAAAAATACTGTAATTTACATCTACTCTATTTTCTTGAGAGTATATTTCTGGTTCAGCAATTCGAACAATTTCTATTTTTTTGTTTGACATGCGCTTTATCTTAACGGTTGGTTTTATTGTATAAACTGCAGGCGAATACCAGAAATCAAAAATAAATAAACCTCCTTTGTTTAAATGATAAGCGGCATTAGAAAAAACATCAGTTATTTTTTTATTACTTATTTGATAACTCATCACATGAAACAATGACAAAACAACATCATAAGTTTTATTCATTTTTATGTTTGCAATATCTCCTTGCTGGCAAGTAAATCCTGGTGCTAATTTTGATTTCATGCACATTTCTTCACTTAGCTCAATTCCATGCACTTTATAGCCTAGACCTGCAAGAATGCATCCATGTCTACCAGTTCCTGAACCAAATTCTAAAATATTTTTACTATTTGAACTATGACGAATTACTAATTTGTGAACATAATTTGCTTCGGCAGAATAATCTTTATCATTATAAAGTAAGTCATAATAATCGCTATATTTATTAAAAATTGACTTATCCATATTTTTTATTTTTTTATTTTAATTTTTTCAATAGCAACTGGATCAAATCGTGTTTTGTCACTTTCACCAATATAAGGTCCTTGTTTTATTTCAATCATTTCTGTTGGTTCAATCATTTCAAATCCGTGTCCTCCGAAAGCTAACAAAATTACATCACCTGTAAATAAAATTTTACTCTCAATATAATTTTTTTGATCGTCATAAAAATCAACTCTGACCTTTCCTGACTTTATAAAAAGCACTTCTTTGGTATACTGTACTTCTCGAGAAACTAAATTATGTACATGAGGTGTTATAATATGATTTTTGGGTCGTTTCATGTAACCTAATTGCTGGGAAAAATTATCAGGTGAAAAAAAATGAATACCTTCTCTATTAAAATTAGATCTCAATATAATTGCTAACAATAATTTATTATTTTCAATTTTCTCAATACTCATGGCTAATCTATATCACTAAATAGAATTAATTATATAATTATACTGTATTAATTTCTAATATCAATGTCAGGAAATAAATTAAAATTTAAAAATTAATTTAATCATTTGACTAATCTTTCTTAAAACAAAATAAAAAACTCTTCTAGGAAAAATTAACCAACTTCTAGGGAACCGAAGATCTCTTCCACCAAATGTCAATTCAAAATCATAAAAATCTGCATCATGGTCGATTTCTATAATTTTTGGATGATTAATTTCTCCTAAATCTTTTGATGGTAGATTGTCATGTTCATTATTTTTTGATTTAGTATGTGTGGCATCATTTCCAAAACCGATATTAGAAACTAGATTTACATTCGGTGTTGCTGTAAATCCTCTTCTATACAATTGTGATGCAACCCAGGGATATGCCCAACTATTAATTTTATTTTTATGAACCAGTTCAAAAATTTTTTCCCAGTACTTTCTTTCCACTGCATCTGGAAATATTTTTTTCCATTCATTTGATACTTTAAATTTAGGCCAAAAACCTAATTCACCGTCATAAAATTTCCAAGCTCTTCGCCATGTGGCCCACCCCCAACAATGAAGTATTTTGGAGAAGTAATATGACGCTTCACCTCTTGTTATTTCATTTTGAAAATTGTTTCCAGTAATTGAAAACACCTTGTTATCATTCAAATAGTAATTTAAGAGATTTTCACAAAACAAAAAAAAATCTTTATGTGGAACACAATCATCTTCAAGAATTATTCCGTATTCCTCATGTTCAAAAAACCAACTAATACCTTTGCTTACTCCAGCCTTACAGCCTAAATTCTTTTTGCTAAATAAAGTCTTAACGTCACATTTCCAATCTACATTTGTTGCGATCTCTCTTGCTTCTTTTACTTTTGCAAAATCATTTTTAAAATTTTCTCTGGGTCCATCACCTGCAATATATAATTTTTTAGGTTTGATTCTTTTTATTGTTTCAAAAACTTTAGAAGTAGTTTGAGGTCTATTAAAAATTAATAATAAAATTGCTGTATTTAATTGATTTGGGGATTGGTACAAATCTTTCATATTAATTAAATTATATTTAGAATAACCTATTTATAAAATATTTAATGTATACAAAATTCTATTTAACAAATTTTTTGGAGTAGCAAATATAGGTTTGATTTTTTTTGGAATTAATTTTATTAATTTTTCTTTTAAGTGTGTTTTTGATCCAAACTCCATACTTTTAATCTCTTCTCGTGAGACTCTATTGGGATATAAACCTCTTGAGATAAGAGAATAACCTGGCTCCCCATGATCATCATCAATTGCAGCAAATAGTTCTTGATTAGGTAAAGCGTGCCTAATAATCGGTACCACAAAATCATTTGATTTCTTTTCAAAATCAAATGGTAAATGTCTAGGCCATCTTTTTAAAAAAGGTTTTTTTGATGATAAAACTTTTATAAAAAAATTTTTTGACATAATGCTGGGACAAGAAATGAGATAAAAATTTCTTTTTAAATTTTTTTTAATTTTAATTATCGATTCTAAATCCAATTTTGTAACAGTGATATGCTTTTCTATAGTTTCTGGCTCAATTATTGAAAACATACTTCTTGTGTCTTTTTTAAACCAGGAATACCAAAGTTGATCTACATTCAATGCATGCATTTCCTTGATGCATGAATTAAGAATTTTAGGATCTTTTAAAAATATATGATCCTCAATCCAAAAAAAGATATAAAGACAATTAATCTTATTAAAAATTTTCAAAGAATCATATTGCCATCCATTTTTACTTTGCAAAAAAGATAGTTCGAGATTGTTGCCTAATTCCTTTTTTAAAAAATCACCTGCAAGAGATTTAAAACGCCCCCTTATATTTATCACCCATTGATCTGGATTTGAGTTTTTAAAAGAATAAAAAGAGTCTTTCAATCTCATAAAACGTTCTTCATTATCTATAAAAAAATTTGCAAAAATTGCTAAATTTGGTCTTTGCATATTAAAATACTTTATGTTTTGTCTAATTCTTTTTTTAACATATCTTTTCCAAGGGCATAAAGAAATAATGAATAAGGATAATGATGTAAAGCAGCAATATTTAAAAAAATAAGTGCTGTCAAAATTCTAACCTTAGTTAAAGAGTAACCTTTTTCAACGCACCAATTACTAAAGTGTTTTTCGGTTTCTATGAGGATTTTTTTGCGTTTAAGATTAAATAATATTTCATTATCACTCCATTTTACAAAAAAATTATTTTTTTGAATTAATTCATGAGAAACAATCATTCCATGTAAAAGTTTTGCCAAATCGTAATAAATATCTCCAAAATTAATACTACCACCAAAATCTTGTCGCCAATCTAAAAATATAAATTTCTTCTGATTTGACTCCCATAATATATTTTCAAAATGAAAATCTCCATGAAATTGACCAGGACAACCGGCAGCTAAATCTTTCCAATTAACTCGATTTAAAATAATTGAAAGCTTTGTCATTTCATTTCCATTAATTTTTTCTGATCTATCTTTTTTATTAAAATTTTTATAAAATTGATTCAAACGTTCTAAAGTTTTATCATAATAAAATTGATGACATTTTTTTTCAAAAAATTTTTTTTTATTAAAACTTAAATTTTTTTTTTTCCAAAATTTTTCACAAAATACCAAAAAATCACTAAAAGATTTTAAATTTATTATGTTTGAAAAAACTTCGCCTTTAATCTTATTATAACAATACATATTTTTTTTAAAGTCTACAATTTGCGGTACATAATTTTTTAACTTCTTGGATCTAAGATATCGATTTTTAATGAATTTAGAATCTGTTGAGAATTTAATTACTTTTTTATTTACAAACCAAATAGCTTCATTCTCTTTTTCTAAAATATTTGGTTCATCTGCCTCCTTGTAAGCTTTACGGGTTGTAGTTAAATTTTTTAGGTTCCCAGCATCATGCCAACTAAATTTATGAGATTTAATTAACTTTTGACCTAAAATTTTTTTAAAGGCATAAGCTTCACCCTGAGCAATTACATTTTGATCTCTTTTTTTCATAACATCCCAAAAATAAGAATGGTCTTTTATACCTGCTAGGCCAATATAGGCTTTTTCATTTTTAAATTTAGCTTTTCCTTTTTCATGTATCTGAACAATATTTTGTTTATTTATTTTTAATGTTCTAAATCCTGATAAATCTTTTATATTTGAATATCCCATCCAATTATAATCTGGACCAGGTATTGATTCATTCACAAGTGTATCACATGAAGTAAATATGAATGGCTCTTGAAGATATTTTTTACAGGATAATAAGCTATATCCTAATCCCGATCCATTTCCTTCATATGGATCTATATTTACAAAATAAAAAACACGATCTGGATAAGCTAGCTCTAGAAATTCTCTAACTAATTTTCCTTTATGTCCTAGCGCAATAACAAATTCGCATCTCTTAGGAAACTGATCAATTATATGAGATAAAATTGGTCTATTTGATATGCTTACTAGAGATTTGTTTATATAATTTGTTAATTTTTCCAAACGGGAACCAATTCCTGCAGTCGGAATTACGACTCGGTATGTCACTGAGAATTTGTACGGTTGTAGTCATCTGAGAGTCTAACAACGTCATCCATTTCGGGAGTACTTGCCTCCAAATAAATACTGTCAGTTACCCCTTCCATGCGATGCACCATTCCGGGTTCAATAGTTAAAAAATCACCAGAACTATATATTTTTGATTTTAAGCTATCTTTATCTTTTCCTAGTGTAATCTTTAAATCACCAGACAACACATAAATAGTTTCTTTTTTAAAATCATGATACTGAAGGCTGCATCTATGACCACTTTTCATAGTTAGTTTTTTAACCATATATTTATTATTTATTTCAATTACTTCTTCTGAGCCCCAAGGTTTTTTTATTAATTGCATATAATCATTGTTTAATATTATGTTTTTATATTTTATACTTTATAAGGTCTTTATTTTTTTTAAAAAAATCATTATAAAACGATTTTGCATAAAATATCATATCCCATTTGCTTTTAAACCCATACTTATTTCTCATCCACTCTTTTCCTTCATTAACATAAAGTTTTAAATTTTCATCAAATTTTTCGGTTTTGATAAGATCGGATTTCTCTAATAATAAAGAATTATTTTCTTCGATCATTACTTCATTAGTAATTCCACTAGCCCAATTGTTTGCATAACCTTTTGCAATTAACTCAGTTTCTAGTCCCCATCCTCTAAAATTATTTCCATCAAATAATAAATTAATATAATCATTCTCAAAATTACATAAATCTTCTATAAATTTTTTTCTTACAAAATATGCATGGCTGTGAATAAACCAAAAATATTTAATGTTACAATCATTTAAAATTATTTTTTCACCCCAATCTTTAGAGCATGGAGATAAAATACCCATTCTTTCATGTTCAACTAAAA
>MDTB01024192.1_pt1 | contig 13826 bp, 8 predicted proteins | sample 811161 | NCBI WGS metagenome assembly MDTB01 (sample SAMN05326650, study PRJNA326480) | marine metagenome | isolation source: seawater | place: Mediterranean Sea | collected 2009
AGAACTTCTGCATCTAGGTGTGTCGCCCCTATTGGTATATCGTCGATTAACCCATTTAAGGTCGCTGTGTTTGACCAAATTTGCATAAGGTTAAGGGAGCAGCTTTGTCGGGCCGCGAATTCTACCGCTACAAATATTCACATATTTTTTTGGTAGAGCTTTTCAGAGAAAAAAAGCTCAATTAGCCTTTTGGTTTCTTGGTCCAATTGAAGGGTGCTCTTAAACATTTTCCCATATCCTTTTGTCAAGATAACTTTAGTTTCGGAACCTTCGTTTTTCTTGTCTTTGGAAAGTGCTTCGAGAAATTTTTCAAAGTCTATTTCCGGTAGAGGAGTCTCCACCCAAACTTTAGCCAAGACAGATCGCACGTCGTTTCTAAAAGAAGGCGTCACCAAGCCCAGATTGACCGAAATCAAGTTTGCCAAATCCATACCGTAGCTAACGGCAATGCCATGGGGCATGGAGTACTCGGTCGTCGACTCAAGAGCATGACCGAAAGAGTGCCCGTAGTTGAATATGTTGCGTGGACCTATGTCGAACTCATCAAGTTCAATCATCTCTTTTTTTATTGCCAAGTTTTTGCTAACCATTTCCGCCAATATGTCGGGCTCCACCAATGCACTATCTATTCTTTCTCTAATCCATTCGAAGCTTACTTCGTCAGTGACTAAGAAATAGTGCAGCATTTCGCCCAAACCTGATTGAATTTCTTTTTTCGGAAGAGATTTGAGGAGTTTGCAATCGACATAAATCTGCTTGGGTGGAAAGAACCCTCCCAACTGATTTTTATATTCCCGAAAATTAATGGAAGTTTTGCTGCCGATGCAGCTATCGCATTGGGCGAGTAAGTTTGTGGGATAAAATATCCAATCCACACCTCTTAAAAGAATGGATGCAGTAAAAGCGGTAACGTCCTGTGCGATTCCACCGCCAATGCCTATCAAACGATTTTTCTTGGTGAAGCCTCTGTTTATAACTTCGTCAATTATGGGAATGACTCCCTCGTAACTTTTCGAACTTTCCTCGGCTTCGATCAAAATGACTTGGAAGTTTTCGATTGCCTGAGCGATCCTCGGATAAAGGCTCAATACATTTTGGTCAGCAATGATTTGATCGCCGGTTTTTAGCGTTTGAGAAAGTGATGCTGTGCAATCATCCACGAATTCAACAGTGTACTTGCCTCGATACGACTGAATTTCTAAATCTTTGATCACGAGTTCAGAAAAAATCAGGAAAACTTAACATCATCTTTGAGAGAGAATTTTATTCGAAGTCTTTTAATATTGCCTGATGAAGTACCAAGGGCCATCAGGAGAACGGAATGACGACAGAAAAAGGTTATCTGTCGTCTTGCATCCAATGTAATCTAGCATAATCAAAAGTGGTAAGAATCGTTTATCGGGAAAGTCTTGATTAAAGAATAAGCAGAAGTAAGTGGTGTCCTCATGAACCGTCTCCAGACCAATAAATTGGCGGGGCAATATAGGCATTTTTCATTTGCCTTGCTTTCAGTAACAATTCCGCTTGTTGGAAGTCGTTTTCAGTGGAAACTTTTATCCCGTGCGAGGGGGCGATCGGATAAAGGAGACGATTTGTTCCTATGTATCCACTTTTTCTAGATTCGTAACTTTGCATGAAATGAGCAGTATCCCAAATGGTCACTGCCCAATTGAGTATGTGTACGAAAGGGTTTGACTGACTAGGGGTCAATGGGGTTGCCGTGTCAATGTTAACGGGTTTTTCCTCGCAGAACGTTTGCATCTGGGTAGCCTCGCAGGTTATGAGAGTGTCACAGTCAGATTGCTGATATGCTTCGATGGCATTGGTTATATCTTCGGCAGTGACCATTGGGCAAACGGGACTCACCATGACAAGAGTGTCAGGTCTTGTTTTTCGAATGAAATCGGCAGTGAAATCATCACCTGTTGTTTCATCGGAACCGAGCTCTTCGGGCCTGCGGTAGACTTTAACTCCCATTGAATTAGCCAACCGATCGATTTCTTCTGAATCAGTATTCACGAAAGTATCGGAAAGCGGTGGACAATCCAAGGCACATTGAATTGCGTACGCCATCATTGGTTTCCCATCCAAAATACGAAGGTTTTTGGCTGGCAATCGTTTGCTTCCTCCTCGAGCGGGTATGTGCCCTAAAACTTTACCAAGATTTCTCACAAAGCTTGTTTGCCGCGAAATTCCAGCTGAGTTTCTAACCTCAAACGTTTGTAAAACCCCCATCAACGATAATATTTTGACCCGTCAGGTAGGTGTTTTCTTCGCTTGTTAGAAAAATTGCCGTACGAGCGATTTCCGCAGGTTCGGCGAATCGTTCCATGGGGACATTCGTACTAAGTTCTTCAATTTCGTGGGAGGACAAAGAAGAGCGGGTTAAATCGGTCATCACAAATCCTGGGGAAATGCAGTTAACCAAGATATTGTTGGATGCGAGTTCTACTGCCATGGATCTCGTCATGCCGGTTATGCCTGACTTTGAAGTCGAGTATAAGGATCGCTTAGGTTTGCTAATCACACTCCAAATGGAACCAAGATTCAAAATCCAACCCTTTTTATTCAAGCTCATGACTTTTGAAGCAGCTTTACTCAGCAGGTACGGGGCTCGGCAGTTCACTGCTTGAAGATTGTCATAATCATATGAGGTGACTTCATTTACGGATTTGATAATGTTGATCCCGGCGTTGTTGACCAAAACATCCAACTTTCCCAAACCTGCAATGAAGGCAGCTAGCCTGTCCAGAGATTCATTGTTGGTAAAATCCGCACGAAAATAGTTAAAGCGATCTTCTTTAAAAGCGGGGTGATCGTAATCTGACTCCTGATTGGTGCCCGTCACGTATACTTCGGCACCAGTCTCTAGGAATTGGCAAGCTATTTCCAGGCCAATGCCACGGGTGCCACCTGTCACCAAGACTACTCTGTCTGGGGCTTGATTAACTAAGTCTTGTTCGTCTATCATTGGTTGAAGAATCTATTTAATCCTGCATCTCGAAAAGATGAACTTTTTCATATTCCAATCCTATTTCAAGTAGTAGTTGAGCATGAATTTCCTTAGCGTGCATGCTAGCTATTAAAATTGCCGAGAATTGTAGAGTATTAATTTGTTCAGGGGAAATTACTGGAATATTACAAAAGTTAGATCCCTGTTTTTTTGAATCATTGTCAGCAAATGCAATGACAACTGCTTTTTGGGTAGTAACTTCGTAAGCTTTTTGTCCTGCTTTGCTTGCTCCAAAAATAATTATGCGATCCTCGCTTCGGGGGGTAAAGCTATTGCGGATAGATTTTGTGCCATGCTGTACCTGGTAATTTGGTTTTTCTGACTTTGCACTGAAATTGTACCGCTCTGACAATTTACCATAGTCAGATCCAAGGCTGTCGAAATCGAAATTGAAGTTACCCCACCTTTTAACTGCAGCGGGGGAAGGGTTAAAATAAAAGGACTTTAGTTGTCTAGTCAGAATTTCAGCCGTGCTTTTAATTAGATCCGAATCGTATTCCTTGTCACTTGGCCAATTTTTTGCCAAGTCGTAGCAAGCAGTCCTTGTAAGTTTTATGGTTTCCAGTGAAGTTGAATCTTTTAGATTACAATCCAGTATAGGCTTAATATGGTTAGGTTTCTTCTCATATCCTAATGTTCTGCCTTGTGAACTATAACAAAAGATTTCGAGAAGAGCACTTAGGGGAATATCGCTTGGTTCCCAACCTGTATTCATAACTTTGTCAAAAAGGAAAGTTTTCGGCTTATTTGATTGAGGTGGAAGCTGATTGCTCTTGAGTCCAAAGAAAAAAATTTCTGGTAAAAGATAGTTATTTTGTTGAATTTGCTTAATGACGCTTCCGATTCCAGTCCCATGCCACCCCAAGTCCACAAGAGCAAATTTTACGGACCCAAATACTCCTTCTTGTTGAAGATAGCAATTAAGTGTGTGCTTGCGTCTTTCGAAAGTTTGCCTTCCAAGAACTCTACCTTCTAGGGATTGAAAAAGTTTTCGAACTTCTTGAAGTTGATTAGAAGTCAGGAAAGTATGAAAATTAATTTCTTTTAAATGATTCTTAAGGAAATGATGGTATTTAATTCTCAAATCATTCTCTGGAAAAAGTTTCTCCAGCAGATCAATTAAGGAACATGTAACGCAACTTTTGAAAGTTTCGATCAAGCGAAAATCTAATTCCTGTTCATTGCTGGGAAAATTCCACGCTTGCCGACTGCCAAAGAGATAACTAAGTTCTACTAATTGACTTTGATGTGATTTATTTTGCTTAATGATATTGCATATTTTCATCAAGATTTCACCATCACGCGAAATAAAAAAAAGTTTTTTCAAGGACAACCTTCGAGCTTCTTGCATCAACCATTTGCAATAAGAAAAAATAAGTGGTGCGATGACATTTGTGGCAATCAAGATTTCGTCTTGCTTGAAGCCATTTAAGCCATTGAGTCGGGTAAGGCGTGCTGACCCAAGTAAAAAGGATATGAATTCGATTTGGTTGGCGCCTTTTGCTTTTGAAATGAGCAAGTTGTCCCAATGGGTTGGGTTGGCATTAGTAAAATGCAATGTGTTTATTTTAAGAAGAGAGGGAATTCTAATGTCATTTTTATAATCGTTGCCGATATGCAAGACTTGATCAGGTTCAAATTGTCGCTCAACCAAGATCTGCTTAAAAAGTTCTCCGCAATTGGATTTTGATTTCCTGTATTCACAAGATGAGTAGATTTTCGCATCATTACACCATATGCCTTTTGCCTTCAAAAGCGTATGGATTTGCTTGGAGCTAAAGTAGGAGTCGGAAACAAAGTTTACGGATAACGCAATATTTGCAGCCTTTTCTATAAGCAATAAGACTTCCGGGATTTCTCTAATTGTCCGTGATTCTTCTTCGAATTCTATTTCGACTGCCTTTTGGACTTGACGGTTATTCCAATTGAAAAAGGACTGCATTTGAGAATATATCTCAAGTAGTGTGCACTCTCCGCATTCATTTTCATTTCGTGCAGAATTTTCGGCTCTAAGACGTGTTTCGTGGAATAGTTCAGAATTACAAGAAATAAAGTTTTGTTTGAGTAAGTTTTTTCCTACTACATAAAAAAGATGGTTTGGTTGTATTACCATCCTTGTAAGACAAGTGTCGAAAACATCAATGAACAGATGTTTATCTCTTAAGCTGTATGCTTCGATTAGTGAGGTGCTGAATATAGCTTTTTAAAATGAGAAAGTCCGTTGGCTGGCGAAAAAACTCTTTTGGAGTGCTCGATTGCATTTTGAGAAAAAGCTTTCATTTTTTTCGGGTTTGTAACCATTTCCAAACAAGCATTCATAAGTGCATTTGGGTTGTTGGGTTTAACAACAAGACCGGTTTTATTGTGAATTACAACCTCTGAGCAAGCTCCCACATCTGTAGTAACGCAAGGCAACCCCAAAGATTGTGCTTCGATCAATACATTGGGGGTCCCTTCTTGTCGTGATGTTAACATGAAAATGTCAAATACAGAGTAATACCTGCTTACATCACTTTTTCTACCAACAAAATTTACAGATTCCATGAGTGAATGTTTGTTGAGTAGTGCCTTGCATTTGGAGTACAGCGGACCATCACCAACGACTATTGATTTGAATTGAATTTTACATTCCTTCAACAGAGACAATGTTTCAATAAAGAGGTGAGGGCATTTTTGGTCGTCGAGACGAAAAATGCCACCAATTATAAAGTCATCTAAAGTGAATTGGAAGTTTGGGTCCGATTCATTGATAATTTTTAAAGATTCTTCTCGATTGTAAGATTTAATAGAAGATAAAAGAATATTTGGAGTGTAGTGAATAATTCTTGATTTTAGTTTGAGCCAATTCGCATAGTCATAATTACCTTTAATTGAATTTCCTGATAATTTTATAGTATTAAATCCCTCAAGCATTTTATAATATCTTTTATACCATATTCTATGACCTTCTAAATTGTTTGGAGATGTACACCTGAACGACAAATTTATATTCTGATGTCGATGAATAACTGAAGCTATGCCAGTAATAATATTAGACCAATCCAAAAAAGAATGAATTACATCTGGCTTAGACTGCTTAATTGCGTTGTATACGCGAAATGTCCATCCGCGTAAATAGTTTGGTAGTTTCGATAAAATTCTGTAATGTTCATCTTGAATCGAATAATTTGGATAGCTATTTAAAATTTCGACCTTTGACTTAACGAGGGTTTTCAAATAGGGAGGATGAGCAGGGATTCTATCATTAATTACCAAAATAGAAACATTATAGCCCTGTTTCTTAAGGATTTTTGCAGTATTCACAATTTGGCGTTCTGCACCTCCTGCCTGCAATGTTGCAATTACGAGTAAAACTTTATTATTTTGATTACCCTTAGGGATATATTGATTTGTTTTTAGCTCTTTAATTGCTTTAATTGCCCTTCTTTCAATCTCATGAAAAATTAGATATTTTCTAACTTCATCTAGTAGATAGAATAGGTTTTTAAAGTTTTTTGTGCTGAATAAATTCGTTTTTCTTTGAAATAATTCTTCGGGTTTATTATCAATTTTGTTTGAAATAGTAAGGTGCTTTAATAATTGACTTCCAAAGTTTTGTATTATATCGGATCTAATTTCAAAATTGTGATCGTTGTGATAGTCGAGAAAATATCCTCTTTTATTTTGGTTCTTTTGTGATTTGTATTCAGTAAATTTCGTCCATTTATTATTGATATATATATATATATATAATTTTGCATTAACAGCATTTAATTTAGTAGCAATTTCAATAGATATATCAGTATCTTCTAGGTCAAGTATTAGTGTTTTAAAATGCTTTGAATTATTGAGCAAATTTGAGTAGTCTAGATTCGTATTGTTATAATCTAAGACATACCTTTTAAATTTTATTCCGGATTTCAGAATGCAGTGAGGTGCCAGATTATCGTGAACATATAAAGTTTTTTCATATGTTATATCTAGATAATGTATGTCTAGAATCTTGTCATGATTGAGATTACTAAAAATCTTGAAATCATTGATATTTAAGAAAGAAATAAGAGAATTTAAAGTATTTGCTTTGTATATGTTTCCATAATAATATTGAGTTAATTCTTTTTTTGACTTGGAAAACCAAAAAAAACTTTTAGGTAAAACTTTACCGTAATTTTGTATTCTTTCACTAAGAAATTCAAAATATTTTTTATTGTTTGGGGTTCCAAACCCATATTTGTTTCTATCAATCAATTTTTTATCCAAATATCTCGAGAGTAGATTTCTCAATATTATCTTGCCTTCGCTTCCATCTCTTAGAAAATTTTCCGGTATTTTTTCGGCAAATTTTGCAATCTTTTGGTTTAAAAATGGCGTTCTGACTTCAAGTGAATTCATCATGCTTGTTCTATCAACTTTAGATAAAACTGCTCCGGGCAAGTATTGCTCTACATCTACTTTTCTCATCCAAGACATCTCGCTTAATTCTCTATTTAAACTGATAATACGAGCACTCGATTTTAGAACTTCAAAGTCATAGTTTCGAACAAAACTATTTAGTTCATTATGATCAAAAATTTGTAAATCCTGTAAATATTTATGTAAGATTCGCTCGCTATTGTTACCTTGGTCTTTGTACATTTGCATATTATACCTATTATATCCTGCAAATAATTCGTCTGCTCCATCACCTGAAATTGCAACTTTTACCTTGTTAACAGCGAAATTTGAAACTGCCCATGTCGGATAAATTGAGCTATCTCCGTTTGGTTCATCGAGCATTTCATAAATTAATTTAAATTTCGTCTTATCATATGAGTCTAAGATTAATTCATTGTGTTTAGATTTGATATCTTTTGATATCAAAGATGCCTTAACATGTTCACTCTCAGTGAAATTAGAAAAACCTATTGAGAATGTGTTGATAGTGACTCCAAGTTTTTTTGATATTAAAGCGGAAATAAGAGAGGAATCAATTCCACCGGAGAGGAAGGTTCCGACAGGAACATCAGCAAGCATTCTTTTTTCAATTGAATTAATCAAAAGTTCCTCTAATTCATCCGTGTAGTCATCTAAACTTCTATTTGTCGTCGACAGTGGACAAGGGGTAAAACTATAGTATTTATTCGTTTCTATGTTACCATTCCTGTCACATTTAAGGGTATGCCCAGGTGGTAGTTTATAAGCCTTTTCATAAATAGTGTGAGGTGCTGGAACATATTGATGAGCAAGGAAAAGTGTAACAGAAGAGGAGGAGATTGTAGTATCGAAGGCATTAAATTTGCTTAAGGCTGTTAGCTCTGATGCAAAAGCGAAGCAATTATTCCCTTGTGTGTAGTAAAAAGGTTTTTCTCCAAAAGGGTCACGTGCTGCAAAGATGCTTTTTTCTAGATTGTCATAGATTACGAATGCAAACATGCCATCAAATTTCTTAACGCATTCAACGCCCCATTCTATAAAAGCTGTTAAAAGAACCTCTGTGTCTGATTTAGTTTTAAATTTATAATTTAGATTTAGTAACTCAGTCTTTAGATCTAAATAGTTATAGATCTCTCCATTGAATGTAATTACATATCTTTTGGAATAGTCATGTAAAGGTTGTGCTGCATTCTTGTTAAGATCAATTATACTAAGTCTTCTATGACCCATGCAGATCAAATTTTGTTCGGAAACCCATAAACCATGATCATCTGGGCCTCTATGGAGCATTGCTTCCGTCATTAGCTTCGTGTTTGAAGTAAGACTAACCCTATCGAGAGAATTTCTGAAATTAAAGATCCCGGATATGCCGCACATTCACTAATAAAATAAAAAAAGCACTAAAAGGGTGCTTATTGAAAACAAAATCAAAAAAAGAAACAGAATAATGGATTCCCATGGAAAATATCTTGAATTTATGAAATGACTAGAAAGAACTATTTTTTCGTGTTCAATGCCTAGCTCCATGAGTTGGTGGTATATTTCGTGCTCATACATGCTCGCAATCACAACATATTCGTATTTCTTGCTGTTCAATATCTCCAAACCATAAACCTTTTTACCAAGATATGTGGTGTTATGTTTGGATGTATTGTTGTCGATAAATCCAATTATATTGCTGTTAGGAAAAATTCTGGCATATACAGAATTTCCTGAATCACCAGCACCAAAGATAAAAACTTTCGGTTTCACAATTATTGTTTTGGGGAAATATTTATAAAGAAAAACATAATATCCATCACAAATAATAATTGTTTCCTAAAAGGATAAGCTCTATTTGCACAAAAGCCAAAAATTTATGTAGAAAAAATGGACTTCCAAAAATTTTAATAGTGGTTGTAAAAAGGATTAGGTTATTAGACTTCAAATTATGATCATTGGATTTTAATCCATTAAAACTTTTCTAATTTGAATATATTGCACGCTGAGCCAAATAAGTATGAGAGATATCTTCGAAATTTAATCGGCAATTTACCATCTAAGATAGAATGCCCTGTGTAAAAAAGATTATTACTTTTAGAGAATACTATTCTCCAACCGCATTTTGAAAAAAAATTATTCCAAAAGAACCTCGAGAAATAATATATTTCAGTAATATGATTTTTTGCAATCTCACCATGAACTTTAGGGGGGTCTTTCCTTATGTAAGCGGTTAATGTAGTCCAAAACCTCCAACTTGAAGAGGGTAGAGCGTGTAAGCAAAAACCATTTTTCTTCAAAACTCTTTTAATTTCATTCTGAAAATTCATAACTTCCTTTACATGTTCGAGGACATTTGAGGAGAAAACAATATCAAAAGAATCATTAGAGTAGGGCAACTTCACACCATCATAAAAATCAATTTTACGAACAGAATTTTCAGTGTAATTACCATCTTTCAAGTCTACAGCAGACACTTCAAACCCCATGGACTCGAGATAGTTCGCCTGCCAACCAGTACCGGAACCAATTTCGAGAATTTTACTTCCATTAGGGAAGTATGAAATGAGATTGGAAATCTCATTAAGTCTAATCTCATGGAGATGTTTAAGGGTTTGTTTTTGAGGAATCAAAGTAAATTTCGATTAAAAGGTACTGATATCATTTAACTCAGGATACTTTTGCGATAACTCTAAAAACTTTGCATCAAGTTCAAAAGCTTTCAAAAAAATTGATGTAAAGACTAATGGAGTAAAAGGCGATAATTTTGATTTAGTGCACAAAGCTATTGGTAAGAAATCATCAATCTTAATTTTATTTATATAACTTATAAAATAGTTTGTTTTTAATAAGTGATCACATGTAAGAAGTAATAGACAATTATAATCTGATAGAATGTCTTCTATGTTTAAACTTTTGAAATCAATTTGCTTGAACACAGTCTGTGCAAGTTCGAAATTATTTTGTTTTATAAAAATATATGCATATCTAGAAAGTATTTTCCAATCGCTTATTTCACTTTGTATAGCAGACATAACATTATTATCTGTTTTGTGATAGATTAACATAAGGATCAGAAGATACTTAGTATGTTTGTTAACAGGTGGACTGAAAGAATCTGATCTATGAGAATTGTATTCTTCATTTAAAAGTTCTGTAAACAATTTTGATTTTCGAATCAAGATATCAGATCTTATGTCGAAAAATATTTTGAATAAATCCCTATTAAACAGAAGGTTAGACCAAATATAGTTATAGTAGGCAAATCTTACTTTTTTAACTCTATTGTATAAATGTTTAACATTATTTGTATCGTTTAGGTAAGCACTGAGCAGAATAAAGTAACGACAGGTTTCATAAAGATGCGAGTTAGCATTCTGATCTTTAAGTGTTTCGAAAAATTGTAGTATTTCAAAAAAATGTTTATGATCTACAGAACTTTTAAATTTGAAGAATAAAGAATCCTTGAAGTTATATGGATTGATTTGATTTGGATAAATCAAAAAGTAGATAAGAAATAGTTTTAGATGATGATTATTAGTCCCAAATTTAGATAAAAGATCAAAAACCAGATCGTTGGAATTAAAAGTAATTAAATCAAATCTATCGAAAAATGATATATCATTTGCATAATTAATTATACAATTTTCATTAATTCTTAATTTATCTTCATTTTTTAGTTTTATAAATTTTTCAGAAAGAATGCTATTAATTGTATATCTAATAGATTTTTTTGTGCTTAAAGCTTGATCCATAAGTGTTTCACTGAAGGAAAAGCCGTAATACTCAAAAATGTTGAATAGCCGGAAATCGGAATGATTGTAAAAATCAACCTTTAATACTTCACAGATAGTGAATATAATCTTTTGTTGACAACTGTCTAGTTCCCAAAGTATAACTTTTTTGTAATTAAGTAAAATTTTTAATATAGAAAAAAGGTCTTTATCTTCAGTCAATTTTACAAAATCAATTTTTGTATTCTTTGCTAATATTTTGTGCGTAGTATTATTAGATAAACATTCTTTAGAATAAATTAATAACAAATTATTTTCTTTTGATTTATTGATATATTTTGACTGAAAAATATCGTGTAATGAATTTTGGAGACTAATGTGTCTTTGCTTTAAGGAATAGATTTCTTCATGGTTAAAGTAGTTACAATATGATTCTAATTTAAACTCGGAGAATGTCTTTGCTTTGATTTCTAGCAATTCTTTACTAATTTCATTTTTTTGTAAGGGTAAGTAAAAGAATGTATTTTCTTTAAGTTTATTTTCTTGTGGTTTAAATTCGAAATCAAAAATTAAATCAAAAGTATCGTTTGAACTTAGACTTTTACTTTTTGGATAATGCCTTGATATCAGTTGTTCAGATGGTGCATTGACCTCTTTTTCAAATGTAAATTCCCAGTTCTTATCAAATATATTTTTAAATGAAATAAGTAAGTATTCTTTTTGGAATCTATAAACTATTTTATCAATATTTTTTACAAGTAATTTTTTCACATTGTTTATAATTTAAATTAATTTATTCCAAAATTTGGGTATTAATGTTGAAGGAGGATTTAATGAAAAAACTTTATTTCGTTTAAAAATCAATTTATTATTAAAAATAACCTTTTCTTCATTCTCATGATTCACTGCTAATAAAATGTTGTAACCTTTAATTTCTTTTAAAGATGAAATATCCCTAACTATTTTATTTGTGTTAGGAATCATTCTATTCTGTTTACTCTTATTGTCATCCACATAGAAATCAATTTCATTAATAGTGTTTGTATATCTTAAAAGTGGAATTGATCGACATCCCACTCCATATACAATAGTGTTATTAGAATGAATAAATTGAATGAATTCTCTTTTGAATGTATCCCACAATGTGAAGTACTTTTTTATAGTTTCTATTTCACTGTTTCTGTTATTCTTAGGGTTAACTAAAATTTCTTTTCTTTTACCAAATATTACTAAGCATCCCCCGCTGAAGTTATATGTCTTTACTCTCTCGATTTCAGAACCGGTACCATAAATGAAATTTGATAATGTATTATCTGTGAAATAATTTAAGTGCTGTTCCCAAATTGCTGAATAATCTAAGTTTTCTAGCATTTCTCTAAAGTTTGGAACCTCCACAAGAATTTTACCATTAATTTTGAGCAGACATTTAATACTTTTAGCTAGATCATCTAAGTCTTCAATATGTTCACATACTTGTCTGAGTACAACTAAATCAAACTTACCTCGATTTTTAACAAGTGTTTCAGCTTCCTTTTTCGAGATATATATCGGTAAGGTTTCAATACCTTTTTTCAGTGCATATTCTCTTGGTATTAAAGCAGGTTCAAGACCTAGTAAATTTCGAAACCCATTAAGTTTAAGTTGTTGTAAGAATATTCCATCATTACTTCCAATTTCAATTATTGATGAATCTTTAGATAGATTCATATTTTCTTTCAAATATTTGATTTCGTCTGCTATGTGATTCTGTGGTTTCCATGAACTTGGGTAGTAGTCATCATAAAAATCTTGCTTTTTTCCGGAATTTAACAGCTGTACAAGATTACAATTCTCGCAAAAGCCTAGAGTAATGTCATAATTTTGAATAGTTTTATTATCTTTTTCTTCCCATAAAAAGTGTGAACCAGGGTGTTTCCCAAAATTCAAACCTTCGTGTATTATTTTTGAATTACAGAAGTTACATTTATTCTGTATCATAATAATATTTTATTAAATTTTCCATTTATAGAATTCGAATACATCTTTGGGACTTAGTGATTTTAATTTATCTTTTTGCTTATTGCTCAGTACTTCAATCCACTCGCTTGTCCCTCCTTTTCTAAAGTGTAATTTACCAGGTTGCGGTTTTTCAGGAAACTTGAATTTGTTTTCTGGTATTTTGTGAAATTTTAAAATCCGCTTAAAGAATTCTGTTTGATTTTTATGTAGTTCTTCTTGTTTTGTTAATAAAATTTGAACTTTATACTTAGGTGTAAGTAGTTCTTCTTTCCACCCCTCTAGCCAATCAATTAAGAGTGGATACCATTTATCAATCATGATGGAGAATTGTTTATCATTAGTTAAGTTCGGGTAGTCAATAGATAGTCCTAATGTCGATTTGTAAACTTGAAAGTTCCAATCATTCCAAACCTTGTTAGTAAAGTGGGTCCAAGAGATCAATGCTTGTCGCGGATCTCTGACATGTAATACGAATTTGGGATAATAAAGTTCCATAATTGAAAGATTCATTTTATTCGCAGGAACATGATTTTGAAGAACAGAAGTTTTGCCTAGATTATCATATCCAGTCTGCTGAACAAGCATTTGCTCGGGGAATGCACCTCCGCTAATTTCTGTACCCGAAATCAACTTTATACCTAATCCATCCGATATAGCGTTTTGAATGTATACGGAACCACTTTTGGGTATGGTGTTTATAAAAAGATTAG
>MDTB01220924.1_pt1 | contig 13826 bp, 12 predicted proteins | sample 811161 | NCBI WGS metagenome assembly MDTB01 (sample SAMN05326650, study PRJNA326480) | marine metagenome | isolation source: seawater | place: Mediterranean Sea | collected 2009
AAATTTTACTTTTGCAGAGCAATTAAAAAGTAAAGTTTTTTTTATAAGAATTTTTATTATTTTTTTAAGTATTGGAATTTTAACAACTTGGTCCCGAGCTGCAAATTTTAGCTACATTCTTATTTTATTATCTTTTTTATTTTATTCAAAAATATCTTTCAGAAAATATATTAACCCACTATCAACTGTTATTATTTTCATTTTAATTTTTGATGTTTTTGTAATGGCTTTATTTTTTGGTAATGCAAAACTAATCGAAAGATACACTGAAACTTCATTTTTAAGGGAAACACTTAGATTTGATCTACAAGCTTTTGGATTAGAACAATTTAAAAACTTTTGGTTATTTGGTTATGGTAGTGGTGCTTTTGGAAATATATTCAAAATTTTTTATATTTTACCTGAAAATTATTCTAATTTTATAGCAGATCGTGTCCATAATGATGGTATTGAACTTATTGGAGAAATTGGAGTTATTGGTTTAACAATTTTAACTTCATTATATTTTTTTTATTTTAGAAAAATAATTAAAAATATTAATCAAAAAAAACAACTTACAAGATTTATATTACTAAGTTTACTAATTTTAATTTTGTTTATTCAAAGTTTAGTAGATTTTTCTTTACATACACCTGGTATACCAATTTTAATAGTAAGTATTTTATCTATAGGTTTAATTAATTATGAAAATCAATAATTTTTGACAAATAGTTTATCTATTATCACTTACAATATTCTCATTATCACTTAAAATATACCAGTCATCTTGTTCTGCAATATAGGGTTTATATGTTTTGAATAAAGTTTCCGATGGAGTTAATAAACTAATTACATTATTCCATTTTACTAATTTGGTTGACGGAATATAAACTATATCATTTGGTAGAATATAAAAATTATTAGCTGCAATAAATGCAGCAGGATTATTTAAGTTAATCGTAAATATATCTATGTATAAAAACTTGGTTACATCTTCTCTCATTATATAAATATTTTTTGTTTTTGCAGTAGCTTTATTAATACCTTTTGTGGCCAATAACTCAGTCAACGTTAAATCTTTGTAAACTGAAATAGGTCCTGAGGTTGTAAATTCACCAAAAGCGTAAGCCTGGTCTGTATCAGACTCTGATACATGTAAAACATCATCTTTTCTAAGATAAATGTCTAAATCAGTATTATTCTTGTTTAGTAATTCAAAAAGATCTATTTCAAAAACTTCATCTCCCCTTCTAAGAAGTGCAGTTTTCATGTAACTTTTTTGATCTTTGACATACCCAGCTCTAATAAGGGCATCTAATATTTTTAATGGTTGTTCAGAAAGCAAAATCGATAAAGGACGATTAATTGCCCCAGTTATATAAACATATGCACTGTTATATTGTTCAATCTTAACAATAGTTTCCGGTTCTTGATAAAAAGTTTTTAATACTTCATTGATAAAAGATTGAGCCTCTTCTTTGGTTTTGCCATCTATAACAACTTGTCCAACATAAGGGATAGTTACGTCTCCATTTGGACTTATAGTGTATGAGCCATCTATGTCATCAATATCTGTTATGGAAACATTAATAACATCCCCTGAGCCTATAGTATAATAATACTTATTTTCCTCCATTAGTTTTAATATTTTTTTATTTTTATTCTTTTCAATTTCTTCAAATTTAGGAAGTGAAGCCGTATTAATCTTATTTAAATTATGAAATTTTAAAGTAACGCCTTTTTGTTCAAGTCCAATTTTTTTTGGATTAGAACTTCTTGGTTCACTTTTAAAACCAGTAGAATTCGTACAGCTTGATAAAAATATAAGTAAAAATATTATTTTTAGATTCATTATCTTTAATATATATATTAATGAATAAAAATAATAAGCATTATTTATTCTTTAATTTTCTTCTTTTTTTTTAAAATAAATTACAAAGGCCATAATTACAAAGTTTATAAGAATCATTCTCATTGATGGTCTTAATGTATATTGAGATGTAAAAAAAATTAAATAATAACTTATAATTTTTGTTAATAAGAGAAAATTAAAATCTTCTTTCTTAGAATTAAAATTAAAACTTGAAAGATAAAGCATTAATACGAATATAATTTGATAAAATAATAGATATAATATTCCAAATTTATATGCCTCAGCAAATGAACTAATTGGCGTATTTCTATTAATCATGTTGCCTAGTGTCCATTCAATATTCCATCCATCAATAACAGTTAAGGTAGGGAAAAATGATAAAAATTTATGTATTTGAGGGTAATATGTATTAACATTGAGAGATATATCAAAAATTATAGCGCCTTGGAACAAATTACCTAAAGCTCTACTAGCTATATTTGTTTCATGACTCAAAATATAATCTATCTGATTAAAAAATTCATTTATACCAAAAATAGTTCCTCCCCTAGTTTCCATTACAAATATGTATGACAAAATTGATAAGAAAGTTAGAAATGCTAATTGTATAAAATTAATCTTTATTTTAAGTATATACTGAGAAATTATAATGGTTAAAAAGAGTAATGGTAAAAATCTACTTAATTCAATTAGTGTTAAAAATGTAATATAAAGAAAAGTAATCAAGAATAAAATTTTAAAAATACTTTTCTTATTTACACAAAAAAAACAAAATATTGAAATTATTCCAATAAGTCTTTTAGCACTTGAAAATATTTGAGAAATCAAAAAATCTAATTGATTAAAATCTATTTGATTAACTTGAAGATAGTAATCATAAGACCAATATATACCCCAATTTAAATCTAGCGCATGAATTAATGTAGATAAAAATAAAATTACTGAAATAAAATTAAGTAAGGTTTGGTCTACTTCTATTTTCTTTTCAATTGGTGTGGAAGTTGAAATTAATGTGTCTTTTTTTTTTAAAAAAGAAAATATTAGACATAAAATTGCAAAAAACAGATATAAATATGACGTTTGTTCTGAATTAATACCAATTTCGTTAATTGGAAAAGAAAAATTAGAATTATAAATATCTATAAATTCATTTTCATTTATTACTAAAAAGTAAACAATTATAAGAGTAGTGTTAAATAAACAAAAAAAATTAATGGGAGAAAAAAAAGTAAATTTTCTTGATAAATTAATCGATGCAACTAAATTTATAATAATAGCAAAGTACATCATATAATATTATTTATTTCTTTCTTAATAAATTTGTATTTTACTAAATAGTTTGAGAAAAAAAGTATGCCAAAAACATATAAAGAATAATCATAATTAAAAAAAATTGTTGTTGGGGTGAATATTAAAAGTATTGACGATATAAAATAAATTGCACATTTAGATCTCAATTTCTCTTTATTTAACATTAAAAGAGAAATATCCACTGGACCAAAAATTGATGAACACAAAATTATAAGCAAAAAAGTAAAAAAAATTGGATCAAAAAGAGATGTATCAAAAAATTTATTAAAAATATATATGAAAATTATTGAACCAACGAGCGTAAAAACAGAAAAAATAATATAAAATTTTTGATAGTAGTGAAAGCTTTTTTGGATTTTATTCTTTTTGTTCAACTGAAAATTTGTAGATAAAATTTTGCCAGCATTAAAATCGATTACTAATAGAAAATAAAAAAAACCAACACCTATTTTAAAGTAAGTACCAAAGATACCGGTCGAATAACTATCATTGAATAAGCCAAATATAATTAATGGAAACCAATTTAAAAATAACCCTGCGATTGATTGAATATATGAGTTTTTTCTGTCTATTTTAAGTTCATTTTTTACTTCAGATTTGCCATTTTCTTTCAGGCTTAAAACGTGTTTATAAAAGTAGATTGCAGCAAATAAACCAACAAAGAAAAAAAATAAAGTAAAATATCTCACTATAAAATCAAATTCATATTGGTCACTAGATCTGAATATTACTAATGTTAATAAAATAAACGGCCATGTTGTACCTTGTAAGATTATACATAAATTTATTCTACCAATTGCTCGAAGCCCAAAAGAAACAATAGATATAATTGTAAAGACAAATGAATTAAAAATAATAAATATATAATGTTCATTAATAATTTGAAGTACTAAGTTACTTTCATCCTTAAGCGTTGTCATAACAAGAATCTGAGTTAAAATTAAAAAAAATGTATAACTGACTAAAATAATACTAAGTGTATGTTTTATAAAATTTTTAAATTGGTCATGATTATAATTAAGAGTAGACATTTTCTTTAACATAATTTCTTCACTTGAAAATCTAAAAAATACTGATGAAATAAAAATTAAGGATAAAAATAACTGTATTTCAGATGTATTATTAAATCCAATAAGAAATGGCATGATCAAATAAAGAAAAAATTTAATAAAAGAGTCAAAAAATCGTATTAGTATACTTGTGTATATAGGTTTAATTTTCATCTATATAATTAATTAAACTTTGAAACTTTTTTTGACTTAACTTATTATTGTGTTTTGATTGAAAAAAACAATTCCTTGAAAAATTTTCTAATTTAAGTTTTTTTTCGGCAAATTTAACTAAAATATTGATCGTTTTTTTGAAATAAATTTTTTCATTAAACACAAAACCACAATTCTTATTTATAATCTCTTTTATATATCCTTTATCAATTGCTATTACAGGAATTCCCCTTGCCATACATTCTAATATCACCAATGGCTCAGCTTCGGTTAACTTAGATGGGAAAAGAAGAATATCTATTTTTTTAAAAAAATTCTCTTTTTTTAAATTATCAACTTCACCTAAATATTTAAGATTCGCAGTATAATAAATTTTTTTCTTTATATAATCCTTATTAGCAATAATTGGGCCTCCAATAATTCCATTAATATTAAAACTAGCTAATTTCTTCAAAATATTTAAGAATATAAAAATTCCTTTTTCTTGAATTATATTTCCTAAAAAACCAATAGTAATTAATTTTTTTCTTATTCTTTTATTTTCTTTTATTTCATTTAAGAAAAAGTTATTTGACAATGAAATTGAATTTTTAATATTATAATTTTTACAAAATTCATTCCTCATTTTTTTTGTTAAGCATATATGCAAATCAGATTTACTAATCAAAAAACAAATTAATTTAATAAAAAAAGAGTAGTTTATTATATATTTTGATGAGTGATGATGAATTATTAATTTACACTTAAATAATTTTGCAATTAATATGAATATTAAGTCAAAATTTTTTCCGAAAGAAGCTGATAAACTTATGTAAACAATAGATTTTTTGTATTTGATATAACAAATTAAATTGTAAAATTTTTTGATCATAAAAAAAGGTTTTGATAAAAAGTTAAATAAGTTTTTTTGGTGGTTTTTATAAGTGGTATCCAGTTTTATAATTTTTTTTCCTCTTTTTTTTAGTTTTTTAAAAAAACTATCATTTATATAACTCATGCCTGAAGTTGGCTTAGGAAATGGTCCAATAAGAATAATTCTCATTTTTTAATTTTTAAAAAATTTTTGTATAATTTTCTCGATTGTTTTATTTTTTCTTGACTTACTTCTTTAAAAAGTAATTTTTTAATTGCTTTTTTTTCATTCTTGTATTCTTTCTGAAGTAATGAATTTTGATACTTATCTACAATATTAAATTTTTTTTTTGAATGTACTTTTAAAAGATTGAAAATAACATTCTTTTTAATTAGTGAATAATTTAACCTTTTTTTTTATTTTTTGAATTAATTATATTAATAACCTTTTTGGGATTTTTAATTATTGTTTCAAAATTTAAAATAATAAATTCGTCCTTGTATTTGAATATTCTATTATAAAAACTAATATATTCATCAATTAATAATTCGAATTTAATTTTTTTTTTATAAAAAATAAATAATGAAACTACTGCGTCAATTGGTTCTCTAATTACAATAATTATTGTCTTTTTTTCTTTGTAACCTTTCATAACATGTGCTGGGTGATGCGTATGACTGGCAATATTAATCTTATTTTTAGAAATTTTTTTTAAATAAAAAACTAAAAAAGAATTACCAGATCTTGGAAAGCCTTCGACAATTATGTCTGTATTTTGATTAATAAAAAGTTCTTTGTGTTTATCCACAAAAAATTTGAAATAATATAAATATAAGGGATTATTGTAAAAAAATTTATTTTTTAAATATCTTTTTATATAGAGAAAATTCATAAATGTTGTTTATTTATAATTTAATATTTCAAAAACATATTTTTTTCAAATACAATTACTTTGAATAATGATTAAAATAAAAAAAATTATAAAATGTATTCAGAATCTTAGATATATAGATTTGTACTTTTCAGGTGTTTCACCTTTATTTGAACTTGAGTCGCATTTAAAAAAAATAAAAAAATTAAGTACAGTAATCGATATTGGATCTAATAAAGGGCAATTTTTATTAATATCAAAAAAATTATTTCCTAAAATTAAAATATTTTCATTTGAACCTTTAATCGAAGAATTAAAAATTCAAAAAAAAATTTTAGGTACTAAAAACATTAATTATTTTAATCTAGCATTAGGAAATAAAAAACAAAAATTCAAAATTAATGTCTTAAATAGAAAAGATAGTTCATCAATACTGAAACCTATATCAAATCCAAATCTAAATTTAGTTATTGAAACATCTAATGAAATTAAAATGGATAAACTAGATAATATTTTGAATAAATGTAATATCTCTCAACCATCATTAATTAAAATTGATGTTCAAGGTTACGAATTAGAAACACTTAAAGGTTCTAATAAAATTCTAAAAAAAACTAATTATATAATTGTGGAAGTTTCATATATTAAAACTTATGAAAAACAGGTTATGGCTAAAGATTTGATTAGATTTTTAAAAAAAAAAGGTTTTTCAATTATTTATAAATCAAATATAAATAGGATTAATGGTAAAATCTATCAAGAAGATATACTGCTTAAAAATAAAATGTTTAAATAATTGTTATGATTGATGACAATACAAATTATAGTGATTTAACTTACAAAAATACAAATTTAGTAAGAAAATTTTCTCATATTGCAAGATTTAATAAGGCAATAACTCTTTTAGAAAAATATAAAGAAGAGAAAATTAATTTTTTAGATTTTGGAGCTGGTGATGGATTTTTTATAAAACAACTTAACCAAAATAAATTTTGTTTTTCTTTAAATGCTTATGATCCAGATAAAAAAATTATTCCACAAATGAAAAATTTGTTTGCATTAGAAAAAATTGAAAATGTTAATATATTCGACGATTTTAATAAGATTCAGTCAAAATTTAAAATAATTACTTGTTTTGAAACTCTTGAGCATTTTAATGAAAAAAATCAGATTAAGTTAATTAATCAAATTAAAAGTTTATTAAACAAAGATGGTCTTCTATTGATTTCTGTACCTTTAGAAATATATTTATCTGGTTTTTTTAAAGGTTTAATTAGAACCTTAAGTTTTCAAAAAAAAAATGAAACAAGTTTTATAAATTTACTTAAAGTGCTTTTCAATTTTAAAATATTAAGAACATCAGATACAGATTATATTAAGTCTCATGTGGGGTTTGACCATAATGAATTAATAAAGTTGATAGAAAATGAATTTATAATAGAAAAAACTTTATATACCCCTTTACCTATTTTTAAATCTGTGCTTAATTCTCAAATGTTTATAGTTTGTAAACAAAAATTGAGTTATTAAAAAGTAATTTTAATTATATAGACAATAATCAAAAACTGTAAAACTTTCATTACCATTCATATGATGAATACCAAGTAAATCTTCCTTAAAATTTGCTTGAATTTCTTTAACTATTTCTTCCTCAAACTTTTCAGGGGTAATATTTTTTATATGATTTAACAAAATCTGTTTACCATATTGATTGTCCCCATATCTATTTATTCCAAACGACTGTGAAACTCTGATAGTTTTATTATGAATTTTAATATGACCACCGTTTCTTCCTTGTTTCAATGAAAAATAAACTGGATTTAACTTATGTGTTTTCCAAGATTGTGAAATAGGGCTTTCTGAATAAAGTATCTGTAATTGAGAGTCAAAATTGTTCCTACCTTTTGAAATTATTAAATAATATAAATTATCATATTTAATTATTATTGGATCTACACATTTTATATCTGAAATTAAATTATAACAGAACTCCCATTTATTTGGAAAATTAGTACATTTATACAATTTTAATGCGTTAGCAGAAAAAGTTTCAGGTATCATATAGAGTTCATTTTGAAAATCAAAAATAAAAGGAAATGACATATGGAAATTTTCTTCAATTATATTTTCATAAACTTTTTGATTATTTTCTTTGTCAATTTCTATTACTGAAATACTACCTTTTTTTTTTTTGAAACAGTAATCTTCAACAAAAATATAATCTTTATTGTTTTTAGAATAGCAGAAAGGATCAGCAAAATATCTATTTTTAAAATTATCTATTCTAATTGATTCTTTAAGGTTTAATTTATCAAATCGTTTCCTTGAATAACACACAAACCATGTTTGTTTTTTTTTAGTAATAAATTTATTCCATAAAAGGTTAGTAAATAAAAAAGTTTTTTGTAAAATATAATTTATACTTATCTTAATTTTAGGTGTTTTAAAAATTTGAACTTGGCTCTTTTTTTTAGTCTCAAATGAAATATTTTTATTGTAGAGGATGTCTCTTAAAACTTTAATCAAAAAATAATTGCTTTCACTCAATAAATTATGTTTATTAATAGTATATAATCTTTTTGTTGCAAATTCTCCTCTAAATAAAACCTTACCATCATCTAACTTTTCATCTAGAAGCTGGATCACAAAACCTGTGTCACTTTTTTTTAAATACGTTTCCCAAAATCCTGGTGGGCCCCCTCTATTCCATAAATTGTTTCCATGGTGAAACGATAATATTCCTATTTTTGAGATCTTTAATTTGTTGTTCCTAAATATTTCACTTACATTCCCTCGCACAACAATATCTAAGTTTTCATTTTTAATCTTATTATAATCATCTTGACTATATTCACTAAATATCTCTCTTTTAGAATAAATTGGATTAACTTCAATTATTTTAAAGAATTTTTTTTTATCAATAACAAATTTATTATCTAATTCACCCAATTCCTTGATGAAGTAATTCAAAATAATTTTCTCACAAAAAATAATAAAATTAAAAAATAATATCTCTAAATTTCTTAATAATGAATTCTTTTTAAATAAAAATAAAAATTTTTTTATAAAATTTTTATTGGGTTTTTTTTCAAGAATTGCAAATATTTTAAAATTTTTATCTAAACTCAAATTATCAATTATCTCTTTTTCAAATTTATTCATTTTAAAATCTTTGATTAGTATTCCAATTTTAAAATTTGATTTATTTTCTACAATCTTGTTTTCCATAAATAGTTCTATAATTTTTTTTCCCATTTTATTGCACTCAATAAAATTTTTTTAATATCATTGTATTTTGGTTTCCATTTTATGATTTTTTTCATTTTGTCTGTGTTTGAATAGCTAATGACTATTTCTCCTTTACGGGCTTTTTTAAATTTAATTACAGTTGAATTATTAATATTTTTTTTAAAAAGATTTGCTATTTGAAGAATTGAATTTGCTTTACCATACCCACAATTTATTAAGAATGATTTTCTTTTTTTTTTTAAAACATCTAAAGCTTTTAGATGAATTGATGACAAATCACTTACATGAATAAAATCTCTTAAACAAGTACCGTCGATTGTTTTATGTTTGTTTCCAAAAATATTTAATGATGGTTTTTTTTTTAAAGCTTGTTTAGCTAAAATTTTAAATAGACTGCAATTTTTTTTATTTACTATACCAATCTTTCCAGATGCACTTGCTCCAGCAACATTAAAATATCTTAAAATTGCATAATTAAAATTATATATTTTTGAATATCGTTTAATTAAATTTTCACTTTTTAATTTGGTAAATGCATAATAATTAATCGGTTTTGTTTTCATTGTTTCTTTTGCTGCTTTATTAATATTTCCATAAACTCCTGCCGTTGAAGAAAAAATGAAATTTTTAATAGATGAATTTTTTGTTATTTTTAATAAATTTAAAGTGCCCAATACATTATTTGAATAATATCTTTTTTTATACTTTTCTGACTCAATTACATCTATCAATCCTGCAAAATGCATAATTGTTGAGATATTATTATTATCGATTATTTTTTTTAATAATTTTTTATTAGAAACATCTCCTTTTATAAAATCTGCTTTTTTATTAATTAAGGATTTATATCCTGTCTTAAGGTTATCTAAAATAATTACTTTTTTTTTATTTTTAATTAACTGCTCAGCAACATGACTTCCTATGTAACCTGCTCCACCTGTAATGAGAATATTTGTCATTAATATCTTTATATTATATAAATTTTTAATTAAGAATAAATAATTCAAATGATTTATAAAATATTTAATATTACTTTTTATGATATAGACTTTAAACAGTTTATTAATACTAAGAAAAAAGGATTAGTTATTTTACCATCCGGCCCTGGGCTTTCCACAATTCATTCTGATAAAATTTATTACGAATCAATAAAAAATGCAGATATTGCTTTATTTGATAGTGGATATTTTGTTTTATTATTAAGATTAATGAAAAATTTAACAGTTTCAAAGTTTTCAGGATATAAATTTTTAAAATCTTTTTTTATATCTATTAGAAATAAAAAAATTTTTTCAATTGAAGTAAATAAAGAATTGGCGATTAAAAACATGAATTATCTCAAAAAATATAAGATTAGTTTACATAAAAATCAATATATTGCACCTATTTATAAGAAAGGATCTTATATAAGAGATTTATCATTGCTAAAAATATTAAAAAAAAAAAGACCCAAAATAATTTTGATTAATCTGGGCGGAGGTACTCAAGAAGTACTAGGAAGTTATTTAAAGAATAATTTGAAATATAAACCCTTAATTATTTGTTCTGGAGCAGCTATTTCATTTTTTACAAAACAACAAGCACCAATAAATAATTTTTTTGATACATTATATTTGGGATGGTTGATTAGATGTATTTTTAATCCTGTAGTATTTTTGCCTAGATATCTCTCTGCTTTTAAACTATTTTTTCATGTTTTGTCATGTGACGTTAAGAAAATTAGATAATTTATTTATTGTAGACTTGTGTCAAAGAAATTTATATAAATAAATAATACTGTTTTTAAAGATGATTACTCTACAAACCCCAAATGGCTTTAACGTCGATGTTCCAGAAAATATAAATGAGGATACCTCTCCAAGATTTGACATCAATTCTGACCCTCAAGGTGCTCTAAAATATTATAATAATAATGGTTACGTAATATTTTCTAATTGTATATCTCATGAAGACTGTAAAGAAATAATGAATATTTGGGAAAATGAAGTTAAGCCTTATAAAGGTAAAATTTACAGACAAACAACTGCAAAAGCTGAAATAAATACTTTTAACGATAAAAACTGGATTATGAATCCGATATTAAATATACAAAGTTTAAACCCTAATTTATTTGGTAACCTAAGAAATACTGTTGAAAAAAAAGTTTTTGACAGTAATTCTATTTGCGATGCTTTAAAATGTATTTTAAATGAGAAACCAAAAATAGTTCAATCTATGTACTTTGAAGGAAATTCAGCAACATGGGAACATCAAGACTCTTATTATCTTGATTCAGAAAAGGTAGGAAAAATGACTGCTGCATGGTTAGCTTTAGAAGAAATTAAAGCTGATGCAGGAAGATTTTTTATATGTCCAGAAAGTCACAAAATAGAACATGGAAGGCAAAATATAAATAATAATATTGCCGATAACCATGATAAGTATATTCAGACAATAGTTTCAATTATGAAATCTAAAAATATGAAAATTAAGGCTCCATTTCTGAATGCTGGAGATATTTTACTCTGGAATTCATGGACTATACATGGCTCTATTGACTCTCAAAATAAAAATCATAGCAGATCCTCTATTACTATGCATGCAATACCAGAAAGTCACAAGTTTTTGCAATTTCATAGTCGTAAAATGGAATTACCAACAGACAACCTTATAAATTCAGTAATTTACAGACCTAAAGATCAATCAAAATTTCAAAATAGACTTGTTTTGGGTGTCGAGACTCATTTTCCAGGAATTTTTTATTGGTTAAAAAATAAAGCAGTTAAATTTCTAGTAAAAAATAATTCTAAATAATAAAAATTTGAAAAATATCGTATCTAAATTTTAAGTTTTTTCACTAGACAAATTTGTAAGCAAATGACCTTAATAAATTAAAATTTTGAAAATAAATCTAATTTTAATTAAGTGAAGTAAAAGTCCCAAAAACAATCACACCCCAATATGCAGAGAGTCCTAAGATAATCCCAGTTTTAACTTTGTTTTCCTTAATTCTTGAGGGGATATTTTTAATTAAATTGGGCATTTAATTTCATAACACTAGTAGAGAATTTGTCAAATTATTGTTTAATTTAATAGAAAATAATTTTTATCTAATATTAGATATTAATATATGGTAGCACCAAAAACTTTTACTTCTCCGTCCTCAACTCCAATTACCAATCTACCGAGAAATTCTCCTGATATTTCTTTATTAGTCTGTTTTATAAGGATTGTAATATAATCACCTCTCCTTAAAGTTCCAAATGGCTCATAAGTTTCTTTTAAATTAGTAATTAGCTTATTGTTTGCCCATTGTTTACCAAGCTCGACCTCATTGGCACCAAAAAGCATCTGAGTAGAGAAATCTCTGGTAAAACCGCCATAATCTTTAAGATTTGAAGATCTAACTAAATTCTCCCAAAAGGGCTCACCAATTTTGAAAATCTCTTCGTCTGATTTAGATAAAAGATCCATATGTGTTTATTGAGTTAAAGTAATTAAGAGGCTTTTTTCTTCTCTTTTTCATCTACTATATGATAAACAGGTATCTTCTCCAAAGTAAATTTACCTGTTTTAGGGTCTCGCCTTGAAACAGTAAGGCAGTGCCAATTGTCATCATCTAATTTCATATGATCACCTCTGTAATAATATCCTGGCCAACGTGTTTCTTCTCTAAATAAAGTGTGCTCTGTTACACATTGAGAGGTTAATGCTCTATGTTTGAGTTCCCAAGCTCTCATTAACTGATGGTAGTCCTCAGCTCCAACTTTTTCTAAATCTTCTTCTAACCAAGCTAGTAATTCTAAGCCTCTTTTAAGCATATTTTCATTAGTCATATAATTAGTTGCTATTCCACCTACATACTCATCCATTATTCTTTGAAGTCTTTGTAAACCTTGTATTGGTGAAATGTAGCTAGGTGAAACAGTTCCACCTGTAATTTCATTTTGAGCAACGGTATAAGTCTCTAATGGCTTATAAACTTTAGTTTTAAAATCCTCACATTGTTTATCAGATACATTTATGCCTTCAGCTTTTTGATCCTCTATATACTTAACAGCTGCTTTAGCTGCTAGTCTTCCTTCAGTAAACGAACCTGATGAAAATTTATGTGCACTTCCTCCTACTGTATCACCAGCACCAAATAATCCATCAATTGTTAACATTCTGTTATATCCCCAAAAATATTCTGGTGGAGATAAGTCTTCTGGTCCACTAACCCATGCTCCAGAACATGTAGCATGAGAGCCCATGACATAAGGTTCTGATGTAGTAAGTTCTGGATTAGTATATTTTGGATCAATATTTTGGGATGCCCAAACAACTGCTTGCCCAACTGTCATTCCTAAAAAATTTTCCCAACCTACTGTTTCTAAATGTGGATCTTGAAAAGCTTCAGTTGTAACCATTTGAATTGGTCCTCTACCAGCAATCGTTTCTTGAATAAATGCGTGGTTACGTAAACATGTTGGTGTTGGATGGTGATCA
>MDTB01040373.1_pt1 | contig 13824 bp, 18 predicted proteins | sample 811161 | NCBI WGS metagenome assembly MDTB01 (sample SAMN05326650, study PRJNA326480) | marine metagenome | isolation source: seawater | place: Mediterranean Sea | collected 2009
CGGCCTGCCTCGCGAACGATGTGGTGCTGGTATCGGACGAGATCCATTGTGATCTCGTGCTTGATGGCAGGCAGCACAGGCCAGCAGTGGCGATGCGGCCCGAGATCAGACAACACGCTGTGACACTAATGTCCGCGAGCAAGACGTTCAACATAGCAGGCGTCGGCGGTGCGTTTGCGATTATTGAAGAACCTGAACTGCGGGATGTATTCAAAAGGACTGCGCGTGGCTTTATGCCAGATGTTCACGTGATGGCATATGACGCCATGCTGGTTGCTCTGCGCGATTGCGGCGACTGGCATTCAGCACTGCTGCACTACCTGGCAGGGAACAGGGACTATCTGCGCTCGTGCATTGACGATATTCACGGAATCACCATGAACCAGGTAGAAGCCACCTATCTGGCCTGGCTGGATGTCTCTGAACTCAGGCTTGACGATCCACCCGGGCACTTTGAAGCGGCAGGTCTGGGAATGTCGGAAGGAAGTCAGTTTGGGGATGACCGTTTCATGCGCCTCAACTTTTCAACACAACGATCAAACCTGATCGAAGTGGTTGAGCGCCTCAGGCGAGCGGTGGGCTAGCCTCATTCTGTGTTCGCACCTGATCGGTGCTGGTAATTTTAACTTGCGTTGGTAGACTTGCGCGCCGTTCATGGCCGATCTTTAACCCGCACTTTCACCTGCACCTACCATCCTGCAGAGCATGACCTGTTGGGTGCCTGCGTTGGTGCAAGCATCCTTGAAGTACTGAATGCGCCATGATCTTTTTGGGCGATTCTCGATGTTGACCGATACGTACCGATGATGCGCAGACGCTTGGTGATGATGCTGGCGCTGGGTTGTACACCGGTTGTGGCGTACGCCAGCACGGACGTGAGCACGCTGATGTCAGGTGACTCCCTCTGGGGTTGTTGGCAATCGCGGTCTTTGTCCTTGCGTACGTCCTGGTGATTGGTGAGGAATTCATCGCGCTGCCCAAGTCTAACCCGGTCATACTGGCGGCGGATATCATCTGGGTGATCGTGGCGCTCGTCGCGTAGAAGACGCACCGGAGTACCCCCACGGACTGGAAGTCAGCCTTCGCCACAACCTTGAAGAATATGCAGTGCTGTTTCTGTTCCTGCTGGTGGCAATGACCTACATCAACGCCATGACGGAGCGAAATTTATTTGCGGCGCTCAGATCCTGGTTGTTGCGGCGTGGGTTCAGTTACCGCCAACTGTTCTGGATTACAGGCTATATAGCCTTCTTTCTTTCCCCAATTGCAGACAACCTGACGACCGCATTGCTGATGGTGGCAGTTTTACTGGCCGTTGGTGCCGACAGTGTACGGTTCGTGAGTGTCACGTTTGTCAATATTGTGGTCGCGGCAAATGGGCAAATGCTGGTGGCGCCTCCAGCCCCTTTGGCGATATTACGACACTGATGGTCTGGCAGAGTGGCCACGCGTCCTTCTTCGATGTTTCTTCCTTCGATCGTCAATTTCCTGATACCTGCGACGCTGATGTCGTTCTCTGTTCCCGACAAGCGCCCCGAAGCCATCGATGAGCAGGTGGTGCTCTGTCAGGATGCGCTTGTGGTGTGCGCGGTCTTTGGCTGTACGATCATCACTGCAGTGTCTGTCGAACAGTTTCTTCATCTACCCCCGTTTCTGGGGATGCTGACCGGACTGTCGTACCTCTTCTTCTATGCGTATTTCCTGCAGCAACTGTCGCGCGGAAGTCAGGCGGCCCATGAAGGATTCTTTCAGTTCACGATTTTCGACAAGGTGGCACAATCCGAGTGGGATACGCTGTTCTTCTTCTTTGGAGTGATCTTCTGTGTGGGCGGGATCGGCTACCTGGGCTACCTCAGCGTGATGTCCGAGGTACTTTACGGTGGCTATGGTCCGACACGGTGGCGAACATCGTGCTGGGTATCTTGCCGGCGGTCATCGACAACATTCCAGTCATGTTTGCGATTCTGACAATGAATCCCGAGATGGATCTCTACCAGTGGTTGTTGATTATCCTGACGGCAGGGGTCGGCGGTAGTCTGCTATCGGTGGGCTCGGCAGCAGGTGTTGCCCTCATGGGGCAGGCGAGGGGGCTCTACACGTTCTTCGGCCATCTCCGATGGTCCTGGGCGATTGCGCTTGGCTACGCAGTGCCATCTATACCCATTATCTGGTGAATGGCTGATCGGCTCTGACAGGTCGCGGATGGTCTACTAGACGATACTGAGCAGCTTCTCGGTAAACACTTTGTTGGTCTCCCGAAGGCTGGCGCTCAGCAGGGTGGCCATCCCCATCAGAACCTTGTTGGCAATCGCCGGATGTTCATCTAGCAATTTTCGGAAGTCCTCATTCTTTAGAACGATCAACGACAGATCATCTTTGGCGCGTACGCTGGCCGAGCGCGGCACTCCATCGATCAATGACATTTCACCCACACTTCTGCTGGGACCCAGTTCCGCGATGACGTGCGTCTTTTCATCAAATTGCTTGATGATCTCGACCTCGCCTTCGACGATAAAGAACATATACCCACCGTGGGTGCCTTCCCGGAATACAAAGGAACCCGCCTCGTATTCGAAGCGAAACATGTACTTTTCGATGGTGCTGGTGTCTTCCTCGCTGAAAAAATTGAACACTTCCAGTGTTTTCACCAGCTCGCTGAGGCTGTCTGACTGCTAGGACATCGAACGACCGTTCGCAGTTATGGTGTCGTGCGCTATGATGGCGGCGGTATGTGCACGTGACAAGGTGTAAGGTGACAGAAGGTCTTAAATCAGCCGTACTGACAGTGTCGGATACACGGGATCGTGAAACCGATACGTCTGGACAGTACTTGTGTGACTCGCTGGTTGAGGCGGGCCATGATGTTGTTGAACGAGATATCGTGATCGACGACCGATATCTGATGAGGGCCCGTTTATCGGCCTGGATTGCGGATCCAGGGATCGAAGTCGTTTTGTTGACGGGTGGCACGGGTTTCACCGGTCGTGACACGACTCCCGATGCGGTTGAACCCCTGCTGGATACTCTCATTCCGGGGTTTGGTGAACTATTTAGACAATTGTCGCACGCGGAAATAGGTTCCTCGACGGTGCAATCGCGTGCGATCGCCGGTGTTGCAAACAATACCTTCGTCTTTTGTCTGCCAGGCTCCAGCGGCGCATGTCGTACCGCCTGGGAGGGCATTCTCAGGGAGCAACTCGATGAGTCCTTCAGGCCGTGTAACTTTGCTGAACTGATTCGCAAAGGCGTGCACTGATGCTGGCTCTGACTCCGGTTGATGAAGTCATCGAGACACTGGTTTCGAGGGCTCTCGCCGTTGGTGACATCGAGCGCGTGTCTGTCAGCGCTGCATTGGGGCGTGTTCTGGCAGACGATGTTCTTGCTGCGGTGGATGTTCCGTCGTTTACCAACAGCTCGATGGATGGTTATGCATGCCGTGCTTCAGACGTTGAGGCGGGCATGTCCTACGAGGTATCGGATCGTGTCACGGCCGGGAACGCTGGCAGAACGCTCTTGCCGGGAACACTGGTGCGCATCTTTACCGGCGCGCCGTTGCCGGAAGGTGCGGATGCGGTCGTGATTCAGGAAGACACGGCGCTGAAAAATGAACGCGTTGTTGTGAATCAACAACCTGGAACGGGTGATAATGTCAGGCCGCGTGGTCAGGATATCAGCAGTGGAGGGGCCATCCTGCGTAACGGTCACCGATTGCGTCCCCAGGATCTTGCGTTGGCAGCATCAACCGGTTGTTATCAATTGTCGGTCTACAGGCGGCTCAGGGTAGGTGTGCTTTCAACCGGAGATGAGCTCGTTGATCCGCCAGAACCGCTGGCACCCGGACAGATCTACAACTCGAATCACTTTGGTTTGCTGGCAATGATCGAGCAGGAGGGTTTCGACGCGCACGATCTGGGTCGGGAGGAGGATGATCGAAATGCCATTCGGGAGAAACTGGCGGTGGCCGCTGATCAGGTCGACTGCGTCATCACCAGTGGTGGTGTGTCAGTCGGCGAGGCGGACCATGTTCGTGAAGCGGTCAACGACATGGGGGCCATCGACATCTGGCGACTGGCGATCAAACCCGGGAAACCACTGGCCTTCGGAAATGTGAAGGGCACGGCCTTTTTTGGGTTGCCGGGGAACCCGGTCTCTACGTTCGTCACATTTCGGATGATTGCATTGCCATATCTGCGTCGCTGCCAGGGTCAGCAGGATGTGATGCCCCGGTTTCTGTGGGCCCATGCCGGCTTCAGCTGGAAGACAGAGACACGGAGGGAGTACCTGAGGGTGCAACTGTCAAATGACGAATCTGGACGCCTTATGGCGGAGGGGTTCGGCGAGCAGGGATCGGGTGTGATGTCTTCGGTGTGCTGGGCAGACGCACTCGCGATGGTGGACGTGGGTCAGACAGTTGAACTGGGTGACATGATCAGGGTATACCTTCTTTCATGGGAATCCTGATTCTTACATTGGTCGCGGCCATCCTGGGCGGCAGCCTTACATGGTTGGTGATTGGTGATCGATTTCCGCTCGATGATGACATCAAGCTGCCCGCGACCACTCACGTGCTGATCTATTCCGGGATACTCGTAATCCCTGTCTTCCTGCTGGTCTTTTTCGGTCTTGGTTAGGGCAGACAGACCCTAACTGCGGTTGGTATCGGCTTCCGCTGGTGGCAGGTCTGCAGACCTGCGACGATGACGTCTCTTGTTGCTGCCAGTTTAGCGACCTTGAACATCGATCCAGCTTCCATTCGACGTTCACAGGCGGCCCGACGTTCGGGTCCGTGCGCGGGTGCTTCATGTTCGTCGGTGAACACGTTCGCGTAGAGATTGGCGACCCATGTCTGTCCTTCCTGAGCGCGACGCAGATACCGGAGCCCCTCTGAGATAAAGAATGTCACAACATCCCAGGAGAACTTGGGGTATCCCACACGCAGGTCGGCGGCCGTCGTATACCGCATCTTCGCAGCCTGTCCCGTCTCTTTGAATTCCGCATAAAGTGACGCTATTTTTCTAAAGTACTGCGGATCCGCAAGCTGACCAACCAGATCTGCGGCTCGAATCAGACCTCGGAAATCCATGCTGCCCTTGTGGTCGTCATCGCTGGGTACGGGAAAGCGTGTCCGTTCGATATCGGTGACGAGCGTATCGATATCGAGCCACTCATCATTCCCGAATCGTTCCCGAATATAGATTTCTGCACGATCCACCTGTTAGGGCGACAAGAACGCATCGGTTGCGCCCGGAGGCGGTGTCACCGTATCCATATCCTTGTTGATCGCATAACGACCGCTGCGGTCCGCACGACAAATTCCGCGGACATAACCGATATCGTGGTGTAGCAGGGACACCACGAAATGGGCCCAGGATTTTGCCGAGACACTGCCTTCGATCAGGATTTTGCCTCGCAGAATCTCCATGCCGACCGTGGTCACCATGATGGTGTGATTGACGTCGTGGTATGGCGCATCGCTGTTGGCGATGATCTCGAGGGCGTTCCGCGCGTTGGCGATCACCAGTTGGGTGTCGGTCTCATTCTGACCGTACATTTTGACATAGTGATCAACCAGCTCTTCAATGAATTGCTCGATCACAACAGTGGTCGGGTTAAACAGCATAGGAAGCGCATCTAGCGGATGATTGCTTTCTTGTTGTGTCTGCTGGCAGGTGGTAGTCAAAGGTAACTTGGGATAATGCGTGCAGATCAGCAGATGAGTTGCGGTGTAGCGTTTGTGAATGATCCGCACCAGATGTGCTATTGAGATGAAATCAGTTCATGATTGGATAGTTGTGTGCGCACCGACCGGTTTGGGAATTGGGGGGATCACGGAACATGATCGAACTAAGACATCTGAAGACGCTGGTTGCCCTTCGGGATACCGGGAGTCTGGTCGAAGCGGCCGAACGCCTGTATCTCACCCAGTCTGCACTCAGTCATCAGCTGAAGGACCTCGAAGATCGTCTGGGGGTCTCTCTGTTTGTCCGAAAAACTCGACCGCCACGATTTACGAGTGCGGGGCATCGAATACTGCAGCTTGCTGATGATCTACTGCCAATGCTGGACAATGCAGAAAGGGACCTGGCGCGTCTGGCAGGTGGTGAGGCAGGCCGTCTTTACATCTGCATTGAGTGCCATAGCTGTTTCCAGTGGTTGTTGCCCTGCATGGAACGGTACCGTTCCAACTGGCCTGAGGTGGAACTCGACCTGACGGCAGGGTTCAATTTTGCACCGCTCCCTGCACTCGCCCGTGGTGACCTCGATCTCGTCGTGACATCTGATCCAATCGACTTGCCGGGTGTCGAGTATCTGCCCTTGTTTCAGTATGAAGCGAAGCTGGTTGTTGATCGATATCATGAACTGCTGAAGAAGCCGTGGGTCAATCCCGAAGATCTCAGCGAGCTGACGCTGATTCACTACCCTGTGGATCGTGACCGGCTTGATATCTTCCGACGGTTTCTTGATCTTGCCGGCATTGAACCGGCAGAGACGCGCACAGCAGAACTGACGCCCATGATGGTGCAATTAGTCGCGAGCGGACGAGGTGTGACCTGTCTGCCGAACTGGGCAGTGAGCGAGTACCTGGATAACGAGACGATTGATATCAGGCCACTCGGGGACGGCGGCCTATGGAGCACGCTGTTTGCCGCGATTCGGGCGGACCAGAAGGATGCGCCATTCATGTCTGATTTCGTGTCGACGGCGATCGACACCTGCTTCAGCACACTCCGCGATATTCGTCGTGTCTAGTTTTGTCAGCAAGCGATAAGCAGGCGGCAAAAAGAAAAGCTCAAAAAGAAAAGCGCAAAAGAAAAAGCCCCGGCAGGAGAACCTGTCGGGGCTTCGTCTTGTCGTATCGGGAGCTACCGAATTAACGAAGTAATTCGGAGGCTCCCTCAATAAACGGACTATTGATGGGATCACCTCCTTAACGCTCAGGGAACCGTCGGCGCGCGTGAGGTTCCCCCTGGAAAGAACGTCAGCACGATAATCCTCTCAAATGGAATCATGCGATTCCGGATTAGATTTTTTCAGTGAATGGCCAGCCTGTCAAAGACAATCGCGTCCCTTCATCAGATTTCCATTTTGCTAAACGGGCTTTGTCAGGGAACCAGCACCTGGTTCTGCCAATGGCCATCGACGAGCGTAAACAACCTGCGATCGTGGACTTCCAGGTCGGGGGACAGGTCTAGACGTTCTATGATCGTCGCAGCCAGTTCAAAGGCTGTAATCCCGGCGGGCGGGGGTTGGCCCTCATCGACAAGTGTTTGCCTGGACATGACGGCATCGATCAAAAGGTCTCTGTCCAGGATGGGGCTGCTCTGTGGATACTCATGATAGAGAAAATCGAGGCGCTTTCCGGGTTCTGGTCGCATGTGCCAGGATTGTAGAACCTCGCCGTCAGTCAACTCCACTGCCTGTCCCTGGATTCGATACTGACATTGAATGCTCGGATACCAGAGCAGGATCTCATAGTGACCCCCCGCTGACAGCACACGCCATTTCGGGCTGGATTGATTGATGAAGATAACAAGCCCGCGGTCACTGATCCCACGTAATACGAGAGTACGCGCGGAGGCTTGGCCGAACTGGTCTGCCAGTGCCAGCGTGCAGGTCTTGGCCATGGGGTCTTCAGCCGCGAACGCCCGTTCACGGTCACCGATGAGAGCTGTCAGGGGGTTCATCAGACACCTGTTGGTTCGTAGGGACAGTCGTCAGGTGCGCGCGACCCGTCGTGCCAGCAGTTCCTCGTTACCTGCAATGATCCGCGCAATTATATGATCAGACTCGTATTCAACGACCCCTTCTATGAATTCGTGATACTCGTAGGCTGTTTGTGCCGGGGATCGCAGGTGTATGCGGGTGGATGCTGTGTCTTGGCTATGTTCCGCTCGTCTTTCACGGACCAGCCCGTTGATCATCAGGCATACGCTGGGATCGTTGTCATATTGCAGCGTCACATCGGCCCAGCCATAGCTGGTTGTGAGTTCGTATTTCATGTTGTGAGCGCTATTTTTCGGTCGCAGAGTTTGGTGGGCAGAGATAATACAGTATTGTGGCGCCCGTTCTATGACGGGATCAGGACAGACATGAGCCAGGTAGATGACATCCAGCAGGTAGCGACGGATATCCAGAAGAGACTTCGGAAACTCGGTGATAACTGTGTTGTTGCGCTGTCGATGCACAAAAGTAAGGAGCTGATCGCAGAGCTTGAAGAGAAAGCTCTGTGGCTGGTGACCCAGCTGGATAGCCTGAACTAGTCTCAGGCAAGTCCCTCAATCAGTGATGATAATGCGTCCGAGAATGCCAATGGCTGATCCAGAAACACGTGATGGTATGCACCTGGAATTCGGTGCGCACGTTCGGGTGGGATAAGTTCGGCAAGCAAAGACAGTTGCTCAGCCTTCGCAAAAAAGCGGGAGAGTTCTCCGTAAACATAGCCGACCGGACAGGTCAGTGCGGTCAGCATGTCAACGGGTGGTGGCAATGCCTCGCCACCCGGCATTTTTTCAAAGAGTCGTTGGTCCAGTTTGAAACAGTAGCCTTTTTCTGTTTTGCGCAACGAATATCTGGCGATGTAGTCCAGTAGGTAGCCATTTGCACAGGGTTGAGGAGGTCGTAGTCGGAAGCGGCGAGCGCCCTCGTCGAGATCCCTGTAGAAACGTTGTTTCACGGGCTTTATTTCGGGGTCACGCGTTCTGCCACGAACGTTGTTGCGTGAGTGGTCACGATTGGCGGATCTCGTGGTGCGACTGATCGATGTATCCACGCAGATGAGCCCGGCGATGACGGGGTCCGGTCGCTGGCCATCAATGAAGGCTGCGACGCGACCAATGGCACCACCGAAGCTGTGACCGACGATAGTACTATGGCGCAGTTCAGCATGCCTGATGACCGCAAGAACCTCATCTGAGAAATCTCGCATTTGATACACCGAACGATGATCGCTTTCTCCGGAACCGGACGTGTCCATCGCAACTACCCTGTAGCGGTCCATGAATCGTGGCGCGATAAAATCCCACCAGTGACTGTGCGCGGCGTGCCCATGGATCAGCAGCAACCCGGGTTTTGGAAACGTGGGGTTTGTGTCCCACATCTGGTAGTGGATGCGTGTCCCGCCAACCTGAACCATTTTTGACGATCGCGGTGTGGTGACAGCGGCATGAAACCAGGCGGGTGCATCCGGGCTCTGGTTAATTTCAGTATTGTTGATGATCACTCCGGTACCGACAAATCAGTGAACCTGGCTCATTTGAGACCAGGTCAGTCGCAGGACTGCTAGTATACGGTGGCTGGTTCAGTGTGACGATGATGTCCCGACGAACATTGTTCACGAGGTTGATGGGCGCATTCGTCATTTCCGCTGGCCCGACGTGTATAGCGTGTATTGCGTGTATTGATAGGACTGGGAAATGAGCGATCAACAGGAGAATCAGGTGAGCGCTACAGTCGATTCCGTGTGGACGAATCGAACTGCTGGTTTTGCGGTTCTGATAGCGTTCATTGCGGGATTGGTGGGTGCCCTCGTACTCAGGGATCATGACCGGTCCACCGCCGTTGTGGCTGAAACGTCTCCGCGGTCCAGCATCTACTGGCGCGTCCCCGTTGCGTTCAACACCAATCTGCCAGGGCTCGGAGAAAATGTCCTGAGGATCGCGGCTGATAGCGACGCGATCAGCGACGGCAGGATACGGTTTGAGGTTTTCGAACCGGGCATGCTGATCCCACCATTTTCCATCACCGAAGGTGTTCGTGATGGCAAGATCAAGGCGGGTTATACCTGGCTCGGCTATGATCAAGGGCGCATTCCGGCAACGCCTTTGGTCTCAGCGGTGCCGTTCGGTATGGAACCCTGGGAATTCACCGCGTGGTATTACGAGGATGAAGGTCAGGCGCTGACCGAGGCGTTATACGAACCACATTTTGTTCACCCCATTCTCTGCGGTATCGTCGGACCTGAGACTGCGGGGTGGTTTCGGGAACCGGTCACATCGTTATCGGACCTTGAGGGTTTGAAAATTCGTTTTGCGGGACTGGGTGGGCGTGTGCTTCAGGAATTGGGCGCGTCTGTCACCATGATCCCGGGAGGTGAGATTTTCCAGGCACTCGAGAAGGGGGCGATTGACGCGACGGAATACTCCATGCCTGCAGTGGATCAGAAACTTGGGTTTGACCGAATTGCGAGCTTCAATTATTTCCCTGGATGGCACCAGACATTTACAGCGTCTTATCTGGTGGTGAATCTTTCGACCTGGCGGGCGTTACATCCGGCAGATCAGGCACTGATCGATACTGTTTGTACAGCAGGCGTCATCCGAAACCTGTCTCGTGGCGAATCATTGCAGGGAGAAGTGTTACAGGGTTTTCCTGCGAAAGGGGTTTCACCGCGAAAATTATCGGTCGAAATACTTGAGCAGCTTGCGGCGGTGACGGAACAGGTGTTGATTGAGGAAGCGGCCAATGATGAGGACTTTGATCGTATCTGGGAATCTCAGAAGCGTTTTCTCAGGTCATATGGGGTCTGGAAGGATCATGCGTACCTGCCGCGGGATTTTGGCCAGTAAAGTTGATGACGGTACCGCTCCCGAAAAACACGTCTGAAACGGACCCGTATCCACACACGCGGTTTTCGCGGTGGGTTGATACTGTGCTCGTGTCGCTGGGACATATCACCGCCTGGATTTGGCTCCTTTTGCTTGTCGTGATCGTCGTCAATGTCACTCTGCGATACCTGTTTTCGGAAGGACGGATAGAACTGGAGGAGTTGCAGTGGCACCTGTATACCCTTGGGTTTCTGACTGCCATCTCCTATGCCTACAGCGTCGATGCACACATCCGCGTTGATGTTTTGCGTGAACGCTGGTCCCTCACGACCAGAGCATGGATCGAGCTCTATGGCATTGTGTTGCTGCTGTTGCCGTTTGTGATCCTGGTGTTGTGGGCATCGGTGCCATTCGTAGTCTACTCCTATGAAACCGGCGAGATATCTGAGGCTCCCGGCGGATTACCCTATCGATTTCTGATCAAACTCATCCTGCCGGTAGGATTTACCCTCTTGTTCCTGGGCGCGATAGCCCGGTTATCCCGGGTGATGACCTATCTGTTCTTCAGGCATGATCGATGAGCGTCGGTGATATTCTTTCAATATTGATGTTCGTCGCCTTTATCGCGTTGATCTTTACGGGGTTTCCGGTGGCCTGGATTCTGGGCGGACTTGCCGTCCTCTTTACCGCGTTCGGGATTATTGCCGAAGTCGATTTCGCGGTTCCGCTGGCCGTGAACTGGGACTACACAGCGCTGACAGTCGATCGAGTCTGGGACGTCATGAATAACTGGGTCCTGGTGGCATTACCCATGTTCATCTTTATGGGACTGATGCTGGACAGATCGGGAGTCGCTCGACGCCTGATGAATGATTTTGTTCGGTTGTTTGGCGGTATTCGTGGCGGTATGGCGATTACAGTTGTATTGATTGGCGTATTGCTTGCCGCTTCAACCGGCATTATTGGCGCCTCGGTCGTACTGCTGGCCCTGCTCGGTCTGCCGCAGATGCTGGAGCGAGGTTATGAGCCAACACTGGCCGCCGGGACCGTCTGTGCAGTCGGCACACTGGGCATTCTGATTCCCCCCTCCATCATGTTGGTCCTGATGGCCGACAGAATGGCCATGTCTGTGGGTGACCTGTTCCTGGGAGCGCTGTTCCCCGGTTTGCTGTTGGGATCACTCTTTGTCATCTATATTCTTGGCTACGCGTACCTGAAACCATCTGCTGCCCCGGTTCCCGATGACACGGAGCCCGTGAACATGGCCCTGCTGCTGGACGTGCTGGTCGCCATCCTGGCACCAGCAGGACTGATCATCGCGGTGCTGGGTTCCATCTTTTTCGGTATTGCGACACCAACCGAAGCAGCGGGCGTCGGTGCTTTCGGCGCGACCTTGCTGGCCTGGTTCAACGGACAGCTCTCGCTGCCGGTTGTGAAGTCGGTACTGCAGGAAACCAGCAGAACGACCGCCTACATCTTCGCGATCTTTATAGGTGCAACGGCATATTCACTGGTACTTCGTGGGCTGGGTGGTGACGCATTGATCGCGGATATCCTCCATGGCCTTCCTTTTTCACCGACCGGTGTTGTGATTGCCATCCTTTTCTTCGTATTCATCCTCGGGTTTTTTCTTGACTGGATCGAGATCACTCTGATTGTCCTCCCGCTTGTCAGCCCTGTGGTGATGAGCCTGGGTTTTGATCTTGTGTGGTTTACCGTGCTGTTTGCTGTCTGTTTGCAGACATCTTTTCTGACGCCTCCCGTGGGTTTTGCGATTTTCTACATGAAAGGTGTCGCGCCACCGGAAATGTCAGCACGTACGATCTATCGGGGTGTCATACCCTTTATCCTCCTGCAATTGATCGGGCTCATTTGCATCTTTCTTTGGCAGGACATCGTCCTTTGGTTGCCATCCCAAGCGTACTAGCGCTTCCGACCGGACCCTTGTGGAGCGCCATCGAACACCATCGATGACTGCAAAAAGGACTGCGAAGGGTACTTCAGAGAGGACCTCAGAGAGGACTGCACCAAAAAAGTGCCGCATATTGGCGCACCACAGGTTCAGGACGCATCAGATTTGTGCACAACGATCTCCGCCATGGTGCTCTGAAGGACTCCTCCTTGATTTCGGAACGCATCAGACCGGCCGATAGAGACGGCGTGGAATAAGCGAAGCACTCCGCGAGCCCGCATGCGCTATACCTGTGCGCGAGCGCTCCGAACCATACGTAACGGTGGGTAGTGCAATTTTTGCAGGTTGGCATCAAGTTTGCTCTCCACCCTATCAGCGGTTTGCTGATACGTCTTTCGTGTCGGTGGACAGACTTTTGACAATGACGGGAGGCGGCAAGTGGAACAAACATTAGAACTACAGTACGCATTGGACACATTTTATTTTCTTGTGTGCGGTGCGCTGGTCATGTGGATGGCAGCAGGATTTGCCATGCTCGAGGCTGGACTGGTGCGATCGAAAAACACGGCAGAGATCTTGACGAAGAACGTGGCGTTGTTCGCCGTGTCCTGCATCATGTACATGGTGTGTGGATACGCGCTCATGTATGGCGGCGGATTCCTGCTGTCGGGGATAGAACTGGATGGTGCCGCCAGCGCGGAGGAACTGACGGCAACGGTTGTTGCCGAGTCGATTGAAGCTGGTTTTGATGGCGGGTCGGTCTACTCTAATGCATCAGACTTCTTTTTCCAGGTCGTCTTTGTAGCAACCGCGATGTCGATCGTATCCGGCGCCGTTGCTGAACGTATGAAACTCTGGGCGTTTCTTGCCTTCGCCGTCGTGATGACGGGGTTCATTTATCCTATGGAAGGATCATGGACCTGGAATGGTGCTGATGTCTTTGGCCTCTTCAACCTCGGTGATCTTGGCTTCAGCGACTTTGCAGGCTCAGGGATTGTGCACTTGGCGGGCGCGTCTGCCGCATTGGCCGGTGTCCTGCTGCTTGGCGCACGCAAGGGCAAATATGGCAGTGACGGTCAGATCAATGCGCTCCCCGGCGCAAACCTGCCTCTGGCCACGTTGGGTACCTTCATCCTGTGGATGGGCTGGTTTGGCTTCAACGGTGGTTCCGTACTGAAGCTGGGTGACGTGGCGAGTGCAAACTCGGTTGCGATGGTTTTCCTCAATACCAATACGGCAGCGGCCGGTGGCGCGATTGCTGCGCTGATCACCGCCAAACTGCTTTTCGGTAAGGCGGACCTCACAATGGCATTGAATGGTGCACTCGCGGGTCTTGTGGCTATTACCGCTGAGCCGTCGACGCCAACA
>MDTB01078449.1_pt1 | contig 13823 bp, 12 predicted proteins | sample 811161 | NCBI WGS metagenome assembly MDTB01 (sample SAMN05326650, study PRJNA326480) | marine metagenome | isolation source: seawater | place: Mediterranean Sea | collected 2009
AAAAAGTTTTAAAAAATGAAGATGTTGAAGTTATTTTTCATACAGCAGCTTATAAACATGTTCCATTAGTTGAAAAGAATCCAATTTCAGGTATAGAGAATAATGTTTTAACTACTCTTGCTGTATGCAAGGCAGCAATAAAGACAAATGCTAGACAGGTAATATTAGTCTCAACAGATAAAGCTGTAAGGCCTAGTAATGTTATGGGAGCATCTAAAAGACTAGCAGAAATAATTTTCCAAGCATTTGCCTCCCAAGAAACTAAGTTCGTCAAAGAAGATAAAAAATATGTGCCCACTCTATTTTCAATTGTAAGATTCGGTAATGTATTAGCTTCATCTGGATCAGTTGTACCACTTTTTAAAAAACAAATTAACAATGGAGGTCCAGTTACATTAACTCATAGAGATATCGTTAGATATTTCATGACAATTAAAGAGGCTGTAAGATTAATTTTGATTACCACTACAATGACAAAAGGAGGTGATATCTTTTTATTAGATATGGGAGAGCCAGTAAAAATATTTTCTTTAGCAGAGCAAATGATCAAATTAAGTGGTTTAACAATCAAAAATAAAGATAATCCAGAAGGTGATATTCAAATTGTAGAAACTGGATTAAGACCTGGAGAGAAGCTTTTTGAAGAACTATTAATTGATGCTGAGGCAATAGGAACAGATCATCCACTTATATTTAGAGCTAACGAAAATTTTATTAAGTATGAAGAATTAATTATAAAACTAGAAATATTAGAAAAAAGAATTAACCAAAATAATTTAAAAGAAGTGCTAAAAATTCTTTCTATGTTAGTTCCTGAATGGAATGCAAATCTATAGATATATTTTTAAATTTTTTAAAAAACTATTCTGTAAATTTATTAAAAAAAATAATTTTTACATTCTTTTTTTTAGAATAGTCATACAAAATAAATAAACTTAAAAGAAAAATTGATATTACTAAACTTGCTGAAAAGATACTTGCATTTCCTGCTGTAACAAATATATTAGAATTTATTTTAGGTAATATATGTAAAAATAAATAAAACAGGCTTATAAGAAAACTAATTGAGGAAGAAACAATAAATAATGTTCCTAAATTTAATCTAAATAAATATTTATAAAAAATTTCTTTAATCAAAGAAATAGTCCAGAAACTTAAAAGAGGAATAACCATTTTTGTTGAATTCATAGAGCTACTCCATTTATCACCATATATTGAGTGCATTGGAAATTGATGAATATTAGCTCTTAAAGTGCTGCATCTTTTTATTACGCTACATTCAAAAAGATATCTTAACTCTATCTTAGTTTTAAATTTATTGGATAATAAATATTTTAAAGTAATTTTATTAAGTGAGATGAATCCATTAGCTACATCAGTTAGACCTTTATAAACAAGTGACATCCTAGCCATTGGCTCTAAAAATAAAGAACCTATTCTTCTATCGAAAGGAATCTTTTCATTATTTATTGGAAAATGGTATCGTGTACCTTTTACGAGCAATAATTCAGTTTTTGATAATGTTAATAAATATGGAACTAATTCAATTAGATATTGGGGGGGATGTTGACCATCAGCATCCATCTTTATGAAAATTTCATTTCCACATTTCAAAGCTTCATTAAATCCAACAAGTGAAGATGCTCCTACTCCGAAATTTTTTTCATTATGAGTAATATGAATTAAATTTGATTGAGGTACCTCTTTATAAGAAAAATCGGGACAATTATCATTAACTAGAAAAAATCTAATTTCGCAAATTTGTTCTAATTCAGAAGCTATTTCAATTAAGTTACGGAATAAAGCACCTACTTTATTTCTAACTTTGTAACAGGGTACAATTACAGCAACTTTAGTTAACATTTTAAATTAGTAAAATAAGCGATTATAATAAATTTCTAAAATATAATTTTGATTATCTTTTAAAAAGATAATATTAAACAACATTAAAAGGTTTATTTACTTATAAATTTTATAATTAAATTGTTGATTTCTTATTAAAAATAAGAGAATTTTATCAGATTTTAATATTTGAATATCTTATGGCTTTATTATATTGAATACATTCTATTTTAAGTTTTAGGAAACTTATAATGTATATTATGATGATAAAGTTATAAATATATTCCCATTAGAAGGTAAAAATTTCTAACCAAGAAAAATAATATGATTAATCAAAAAGATATAACAGCACTAATAATAACTTCGGCAATAAAGAATATTCCTGAAATAAGAAAAAATATGTATGCAATATCAAAAGTTTCTAAGGACTTAGACTTTATTGAAGATACTTTGGAGAATATTAAAAGTTATTCGGGTATAGATAATTTTGTAATTATTCATGACTTTAAGATTGATAGCCAATATTCGATAATGCATAACAAAAATTTATTACAAATTAAAAAAAAATTTAAATTTGATCTATTAACTTCGCCTTCTTGTTTAGCCATGCCATCACAACTTACCGCTTCAAATGCCTTTAAATTAGGAATTAGACAAATTAAATCAAAGTATTTACTTTTTTGGGAACACGACCATTTATTTATAAAAAAAGTTAATTGGAATATAGTTTCTAATTCATTTAGATATGGAGGTAAATTAATAAAGTTCAACAGATCAAAAAATGACCTGAATTCAAAATGGCATTTACAAAAAGAACTAATCTTAGAAAAAGGTATAACTAATCAATTATTTGAAAGTAAGCATAATGATTTATCAGAAACGAATTTTTATTGCAATGGTCCATTTATATCTGAGACTAATTTCTGCAAGGATTTATGGGCAAATATAAATTATGAAATTCCAAATTGGAATGGAAGCTTTGGAGGGTTTATTGAGGGACCAGTTAATCAAAAAATGTTAGAGGAGCAATTGAACCAAAATGAGGATCAATTCAGACAAAAATATCCTTTATTTGTGTACGGTGAAAAATTTTCTGATCCAATAGTTATTCATAGAGGAAATTATATTCCTAAATACAAATTCAATTTATTTTCTTCTGATACTTATACCAACATTCCAAGAATACTCAAACATAAATTATTTAATTTACTTCGACTCATAAAAAATAAAGCTTGACTTAAATTTCATTAAGTTATGACTTATATATATAAGACTTCTAAAAGAATATCCTAATAAATTAATTATATAAAATATTTGATTAATACAGGCTAAACACATTATTTATTTAATTATATAATCCGTTCTAAAAATTTTAAAAATATAAAGAAACTTCTTTTTAATTGAACCAATCATTCTTAATATCGTTTTAATATTTAAAAATTTTACTTTCCAAGAATTTTTCTATCTTTGGGTAGAAATTGAATGAAAATTAATAAAGGCAATAAAGGATATAAATATCTCATATGAGCTGTTCCATAAAAGGTTGGTAATAATATTGAGAAAGGGAAAATTATACTTAGTTTTTTTAGTTCAAAATCTCGAAAAACGTAAATTAATAACTTTATTAAAAGTAAAGAATGGAAAATTAAAAAAGAAAAAGTCATTATCAAATTAAGGGTATTATCTGATGCATATTCGGAAGGTAAATTCAAACAATATATAGATATTGCTTCTCTTGCTCCTAAATTCAGTATTAAATGGATAAAAGGTGTAATTAGAAAACTAAAAAATTTACTAATATTTGGATTAAAAATGCCTTGGAGAAATTTATCTATGTTTTCAAAAGAGTAGCATCCATAATTCTGAGAGATATATTGAATTCCATAGAAAAATTGAGAAGAAGTAATGAACAAAGTTAATATGAATAAAGTTGAAAATATTAATAATCTAATTCTACTAAAATTTCTTTTTACAAATAAAATCAAAATAAACTGCATCCAAATTAAAGGAATCATTGCGTTTCTAAAAAAAGCTGATAATACATTTAGAGTAATTGAAGTATTTAAGGTAGTATTATTTGAATAAAATATCCATAGAGTATAAAAAGATATCCCTAAAGTGGCGAATAAATTTGAATCTAATTTTAATGAATATAATGATAAATATGGATGAAAAGATAACATTAAAATAAATAAAATTGCATCTTTTTTTTTAAGTAACTTTATGCTTAAAATTATAAAAGGAATTATTACTAAAAAAGATGTAAAAAATGCAATAATTATAAATTTCAAAGAAAAAAGTGCATCAGAATTATATCCAATTTTCTTCACCAAATAAGCATAAACAAAATTTGGAGCAAAAATATTAAAATCAATTTCATTATAAAATTTTAAGTCAGTAAAGGAAAAAATTCTTGTATCGAATGATTCAAGAAATTTATAAACTATTAATGCACTAAATAATCTTGAAAATAGAAAAAGAATTGATAAAAACAAAAAATGTTTTTTAAAATTATTTTTTTCATTTAAAATATTCATAATTATTTCTAAATTTAATTTATAGTATAATTTTTTAAATAATACATTCATGAACTATTAAATAATCAGTAACCAATATTAGTATCCCAAAATATCGAGAAGTTTTTCTTTAGAATAAAAATTGATATTGAATTACTTGATAATATATTTTAAATTATTCAAAATCTTTCTAATCCAAGAATATTTTTTTAGTAGCTAAATTAAAGCATAATATAATAATTTTCAAAAGTTTAAAAAATAATAAATTTTGCCAAAATACCTTGAATTCAAACTTTATGTAAAGTTTCACAATTAATTTTTTTTAAAAGAAAAAAAGACCTAATTTTATAAAAACTTATAATTCTCCAATATCTACTATCCTATTACAATTTTTTATTGTACTTAATCTATGAGTAATTATGATCACTGTCATTAAAGAATTTAAATTATCAATTGTTTTCAATATTGATGATTCTGTTTCTTGATCAAGGGCACTAGTTGCCTCATCAAGTATCAAGATGTTTCCACCTTTATATAGGGCTCTTGCTATACCAATTCTTTGTCTTTGGCCTCCACTAAGTTTAAGTCCTCTCTCACCCACATTCGTTGAAAATGCATCATCGATATTTTTTATAAAGTTAGATAAACTTGATGCATGAATGACTTGCATTAATTTTTTCTTATCAATCTTTTCATAAGGAACCGCAAATGCAATATTTTCTGCAATACTGCTATCTATTAAAAATATATCCTGTGGAACATGAGAAATATTTCTATACCAATCACTCCTTGAAAATTTATTATTTTCATTAAGCTTTATACCATCAATTTCTATGATCCCCTTTGTTGGTTCTAAAAGACCCATTAGAATATCACACAAAGTGCTTTTACCTGCGCCTGATGGACCAATAATACCTATTCTTTCACCTTTGAAAATTTCTAAATTAAAGTTTTCTATAATTTTTTTTGAATTAGTTCTATAAGAAAAAGAGATGTTTTTTAGTTTAATTTTATTTTTAAATAAAAAGTTTTTTGGGCTCTTTTTTTCAAAATATGGCTTTTGATCAAGAAGATATAGTAACTCAAATGCTGAATTTTTATTAACTGTGATAATTACCCAAGAACTATATGCTTGTTGGAAGGCAGGTAGTAATCTTTGTAAAGCCAAAGCCATAGATCCAAGTAAAGGAATAATATTTACATTTAAATCTATAAATAATTTATATATACAGGCTAAGACAATTATTATGAATAAGCTTACGACTTCAAATAAATACCTTGGAGATTCAGCTATAAATCCGCTCTTTGCAGATAGGAATCTTATTGGGTTATCACTCTTTCTAAATAATTTAGTATAAAAATCTTGGCTATTGTCTAGGATTATATCTTTTATTGAACCAAGACCTTCTTGTAATGATCTCGTTTGCTGTTTAACTAATATTGCCCTAGATTTGCTAACTTTATTAAGTCTAATTTTAAAATAGAAAGCAAGTATCAAATAAAGCGATACTAATATTAATGATATGGATATAGAAAGGACCCAGTTGATTAAAAATAAACTATAAATTAAGCCTATTGAAACTATTATTGAAGTTATAAAAAATATTATTGTTTTAATAACTCCTACAGTTATATCTGTCTGAGTAACTATAGAAGATATTATTTCGCTACTGTTTATCTCGATATGACGACTATAAGGTTGATTAAGAGTAAGCCTGTAAGCTTTAGAACTAAATTCGCTACCGATTGCAGCTGCAATGAAATTAGCTACATAAACATTTAATAGTCTTAAAGTGGCGGCTATAGAAATACAAAATAAAAAAACCCCTGTAGAAAAGATAACAGGATTTAATGACTTAAATGGAGAGAATATGATATAAAGAGGCTCAATTATTGAAATCGTATAAGAATTCTCCGAGTTTGAAAAATTATTAAGAAAGGGTATTACTGAAGCCACTGAATAAATCTCGGCAATACCGCTGAGTATTATTAATAAAAATAGTAAAAATAGCTGTTTTTTTCTCTTGAAAGTTAAATGTTTCCAAATCAAAGTTATTAGAAACATTTTTGTATTATCTTTTTCTTTTTCTTTTTCTTTTTTCATTATTAAGATTATAGATATGTACTTTTCAAAAACTAGTTTAATTTGAATTTTTTAATAATTCTATTAATTTCTCATTCCTTCCATTTTAAAATTTTATATCTTCAGCAATTTCGAATAAAATATTATCTTTAGAAGTTCTATAAGCAACATTACAATTATTTAATTCAGTACAAAATTTATTTTCCACCCCTATGAATCTTTTCATATCTTTAGTATCACCAACTATTAATAAATCAATTTTATTTAATTCTGGTTATATTCTGTAAAATCTCTTAAATAAGACTTATAAAAGCGGAACTTTTTAATCTCACTATTTTTTTTACAATGAAAAATTGCATGAAAACTTGATATAAGCATTTAATCCAAAACTTTATAAATTTAGATTAGCCGATATAAATTTGAATTATCAATCACAATCTATATCTTATATTCTTAAAAAACTTAAAGCTTGTAAATATTTTCTTCTAAATATTATCAACAATAATAAAAAATATTGATTTATTTTTATTTTATAAAATTAATTGTCATTATTAATCTAGGCTTTAAGTACAAAAGCTGCTATCTAAAAACAAAAAATTTCTGGGCGAGAAAAGAATAAATAACAATTATTGGAATTACGGTGATTGCCGCTAAACTTTCACTCAGACCAATTAAATTAAAAATAAGATAAATAAATAAAGTATTTATTATCCAGGAAAAAATTGATATAAATAAATACTTAAAAGCTATCATCTTGTTCAAAGTTTTCTTTTTAAAAACATATTTTCCATATAACTTAAAACCTAAAAGAAAATTAGTAAATTGAGATAATAAAGTCGATATCCAAATTGGACAAAAAAATAAAGATATTTGGAGTATCAAATTTGTTATTAAAAAATTTAATAGACCTAAAATTAAAAAATATTTAGCTTGAAAGATTATTCTCATTGCTTTTTAAATCTATAAAATTAAAACAATTCCTGAAAATTTGACTTCATGTAGATTTCTTAAGCATAATAATATCATCTTGTGTTTTTTCGTGTTAAGTAAAAAAGGTATTATTTTAGATAGGGGAATTGGGAGTCGATTTTTTCCTATTAGAAATGCTTTAAGCAAAGAATTAATTCCCAATTACGATAACTTTATGATTAATTATCGACTTTTAAGCTTAATGGTAAACGTTATTAGAAATATTTTGATTATTAAAGACTTTAAAGATAGGTATAATTTCCAAAACTTGTTAGGAGATTGGTCTCAATTTGGTATTAACTCAGAACACCCTAATCAATTATCCCCTAATGGAATAGTTGAAGCATTTATGATTAAACAGAATTTCTTAAAAAATTCATTATTTACAATAATTTTAGAAGAAAATATTTTTAGTATAGAAGAAAAGCTAAATCACCCTAAGATCAAATTCGTAATTACTATCATTTATGTTTTTGATAACAAAGTAGTTGAAAAAGCAAAAAATATAAAAAATTCGATAAAAAGTGAATTAGAAAGAACCGATATCATTAATAAATATTCTAAGAAGCAAAATCTATCTATAAATTTTCTCAAAAATAGTTCAGCATGGTTTGATAGAGGAAATACTGATTCCCAGCATGCAGTATCCAATTCTGTAAGAACACTTGAAACTAAACAAAGATTAAAACTAGGGAGTTCTGAAGAAATTGATTGGGAAAATGGTTGGAAGGATTATAAAAACTTCAAGAAATTTCTTGGTCACTTAAGAAAAGTGGTTATGGAAAGTATTTCATAAGATTTATTAGTCAAAATTAGAAGCATGTTAATTCAACAACTAAAGACAAATGAAGGAAATTATCTTGAAGGAGTTTTATTAATCACTCCAAAAGTTTTTGAAGATAAAAGAGGATTTTTTTATGAAAGCTTTAATAAAACAACTTTTAGTAAAATTACAAATACTGATTTTCTGCAGGATAATCATTCAAAATCATTTAAAGGAGTTTTAAGAGGACTACACTATCAATTAAATCCTTATGCTCAAGGGAAACTAGTAAGGTGTACTTCTGGAAATATTTTTGATGTTGCTGTTGATTTAAGGATTAATTCAAAAACTTATAAAGAATGGGTAGGAATAGAACTTAATCAAATTAATAAATTAATATTATGGATTCCGGAAGGGTTTGCACATGGTTTTTTAACTTTAAGCGATATAGCAGAAGTTCAATATAAAACGACAGAAAATTGGTTTAAAGAACAAGAGAAATCAATTATTTGGAACGATCCTAACTTGAAAATAAAATGGCCTACTCATAAGCTGAATGGATTAAGTCCAATACTTTCTAAGAAAGATTTATCTGCTGCTAGAATAAATGAGGCTGAAAAATTAGGATATATTTTTCAATGAAGATTCTAATAACTGGGAAAACGGGGCAATTAGGCAGAAGTTTAATTAATATCAAACCTCAAAATTGTGAAATAATAGCTCCTGAAAAAAGTGAACTAAATCTCCTTAATCCAAAAGAATGTGAAGATATAATAAAAAAAATGAGCCCTGATTGGGTAATAAATTGTGGGGCATTTACAAATGTTGATTATGCAGAAAGCAAAAAAAATATTACTATGAAAATTAATGCAGAGGCACCTAATTTATTTGCTAAAGCCATTAAAAAACAAGGAGGTCATTTAATTCAAATTAGTTCAGATTATGTTTTCGATGGTGCCAAGAGAATTGGTTCCTATAAAATCGAAGATAAGAGAAATCCTCAAAATGTTTATGGTTATTCTAAATTACGAGCTGAAGAATCCATTGAAAATATATTAGGCGGGACAAAAAAAGGAATAATCTTAAGAACAAGTTGGTTGATAAGTCCATATGGCAAAAATTTTGTTTTAAAAATGCTTAAACTATTTACTTCAAAAAACGAGCTTAAAGTAATTTCAGATCAAATAGGTTCCCCAACAAGTGCTGAGGGATTAGCAGAGGTCTGTTGGAAAATAATAAATTTAAAAAATAAAGCTTTGATATTTAAAAATAACCCAAATGGGATTTTACATTGGAGCGATAATGGTCAAACAAGTTGGTTTGAATTAGCCAAAACAATTCGAGACTTAAGTTTAGAAATAGGACTTCTTAAAAAAAATATAAGATTAATACCAATTAAAACTAGTGATTATATTAGTCAAGCCAAAAGGCCTAATTATTCAGTTTTAGATTCTAGAAATACAAAAAAAATATTAAATATAAATGGAAATGATTGGAGAAAAAATCTTAAAGATATCCTGAAAAAAATATTAGTTACTAGGAAGTCACACAAACTCTAACTATGAAAACTGGAAAAATTATTGATTCTTATAATCATAAAAGAATTCTAATTACTGGTGGTTCTGGTTTTATTGGCGGGCATCTGGTTAGAAAGCTGTTAAAGGAAACTAACTGTCTCATTTTTAACATTGATAATCTTTGTTATTCAAGCGATAATAGTAATATTGTAAAATTAAAAGAATCAAAAAATAGATATTTTTTACACAAAATAGATCTCAAAGATAGAATTTTAATTAATCAAGCAGTAAAAAATTTAAACCCTGATATAATTTTCCACTTAGCAGCTGAAACACATGTAGATAGATCAATAGAAAAACCTCTGAGTTTTTTAGAGACAAATATAATTGGAACCTTTAATATCCTTAATGCTGCATTAGATTATTATCAAAATCTGTCAATTCTTAAAAAAGAAAGTTTTAGGTTTCATCATGTAAGTACCGATGAGGTTTTCGGATCACTTGGTAAACTTGGAAAGTTTGATGAAGATACAAGATATGACCCTAGAAGCCCATATGCAGCATCAAAAGCAAGCAGTGATCATCTTGTAAGAGCTTGGTTTCATTCTTTCAAGCTTCCAATATTAATAACTAACTGTAGTAATAATTATGGACCTTATCAATTTCCAGAGAAACTTATACCGTTATCAATAATTAAGGCATTAAAAGGTGAATCAATTCTTATTTATGGAGAAGGAAATAATATTAGAGATTGGTTATTTGTAGAAGATCATGTAGAGGCAATTTTAACTGTTGCTATAAAGGGGAGGATTGGGGAAACTTATTGCATTGGTGGTAATTGTGAGAAAACAAATAAAGAATTGATTCAAATTATTTGTGAGTTACTTGATGAAATTGTACCTAATAAAAGACCCTATTCAAATTTAATAAAATTTGTTGATGATAGACCTGGTCATGATTTTAGATACGCTATAGATTGTAGTTTTATAAAAAAAGAAATTGGATGGGTACCAAATACGAGAATTAAACATGGGTTAAAAAAAACTGTTTACTGGTATGTTGATAATAGAGATTGGTGTAGTAGAAGTTTTGAATCATCTGGATACAACGGTCAAAGGCTGGGAACTAAACAATTAAAATGAGATACTATGAAAATTTTTTATTTTTTTGATTGAAACTAAATAATATATTTTTAATCATAAATATTTTTTAATTAATATTGGTTAAATTTGAGTTTCTAATCTGAGAATTTTGGAAATCAAATGACACATTTAATTTTTAATTTTGCTTATTTCAATTAAAGGAAAGATTTGAATTAAAAATAATAATAATCTATTAATTTTAAAATAAAAATTTGTTAGAAAGACTATATAAAATATTTAGTAAATTATCTTTTAGAAGATTTGAAATAGAGGAGAAAATAACTAAGTTTTTTTTTAAAAAACTTATCTACCATATATGTCTTCGAATCTTTTAATATCATCTTCTCCAAGATAATTGCCACTTTGAATTTCTATTAAAGTCAAAGGTAATTTTGTAGGATTAGATAATCTATGTTTAACTCCTAGAGGTATATAAACGCTTTCATTAGATCCTATAATTTTTTTTTGATTCCCTATTTCTATCTTTGCTTTACCTTTTACGACAACCCAATGTTCAGATCTACGAAAGTGCATTTGCAATGATAAAGAAGCCCCGGGATTAACCTGAATTTTTTTAATTTGCCAAGTATTACCATTTTCCATTGATAAAAAAGAACCCCAAGGCCTATAAACTATTTTATTATTTTCAGCCTCTTTAAAGCCTAGTCTTTTCATTAAAGAAACTGTACTTTTAAGATTTTGAGAAGAATCTTTTTTAGCTACTAAAACGGCATCTTTTGTTTCAACAATAATAATATTTTCTAAGCCGATACTTACAACTAATTTATCTTCACTTCTTATAAGAGAATCTTGTGTTTCCTTAATTAAAACTTTTCCATATATTGAATTACCATTAATATCTTTTTTAGATACATCCCAAAGAGATTCCCAACTACCAATATCTTTCCATCCGCAGTTGAGTGGAATTACTACTGCTTTTTTTGTTTTTTCAAATACTGAAATGTCAATGGGAACATTTTCGCAATTCAAAAATGAATCCTTATCTAATCTTAAAAAATCTAAATCTTTAACACTTTTTTTAAGACAAATTTCACAATTTTTTAGTATTTCAGGAGAATAATTTTTGATTTCCTCAAGTATATTTCTGGCTTTAAAAACGAAAATTCCACTATTCCAAGAATATCTTTTATCTTTTATCATTTCTTTTGCTTTTTTATTATCAGGTTTTTCCGTGAAGAGATCAACCTCGCTCACAAAATAATCATCATAATTTAATTCTTTCTTAGATTTTATATAACCATAACTAGTAGATGGGAAACTTGGCGAAACACCAAAAATAACAAGCTCATCCTCTTTAGCAAAATTAATACTTTTTTTAATTGATAACTGAAAATTACTTATCTCTTTAATCTCGTGATCAGTAGAAAGAATTAAAAGGATAGGATCAATATTTGTATTATTATAATGTTCCAAAACTTTAAGAGCAGCAATCGCAATAGCAGGAGTAGTATTTCTTCCTTCAGGTTCTAGTACTATCTCAAATGGCTCAACATTAATATCTTTCATTTGGTGGGCGACTATAAACCGATATTCTTCATTGCAAATAACTATTGGCTTACCAATATTTTCAATATTCTCTATCCTTTTATAGGTTTTCTGAAGCATAGTATATTCATCATCATTTAGTAAATTTAGAAATTGTTTAGGAAAACTTTTTCTTGATAATGGCCAAAGTCTTGAACCACTTCCTCCTGCAAGGATAACTGGAATAATTTTAGTAATATTTTTTGAACCCATTATTAGTTAGAGTTATATACTGAAAAACCTTTTTTCATAAGTAAATAGTCTTTTTTTGCATCATTAGAATCTTCATCTATCATTTCAGAAATTAATTGATTTAGAGATTTGTTAGATTTCCATCCAAGTTTTTTTCTGGCTTTTGATGGATCACCAAGCAACTGTTCAACTTCAGTTGGTCTAAAATATCTAGGATCTACTCTTACAACGACTTCCTTGGTATCAGCTCTTCTACCTATCTCATTAACTCCACTTTTTTCCCAAATAATACCTTTTCCTCCTTTCTCTTTAATCCATCCAAGTTTTTGGGCACTTAATTCTATAAATTCTCTTACACTTTTCATCTCTCCTGAAGCAATTACATAATCTTCGGGTTTATCTTGTTGTAACATAAGCCATTGCATATATACATAATCTTTGGCATGCCCCCAATCTCTCTTTGCATCAAGATTCCCCATATAAATGCATTCTTCAAGCCCATAATTTATCCTAGATAGTCCTCTAGTTATTTTTCTCGTTACAAAAGTTTCCCCTCTTCTAGGACTCTCATGATTAAAAAGAATTCCATTACAGGCAAAAATATCATATGCTTCTCTGTAATTAATTATTATCCAATATGCATATAACTTTGCTACTGCATAAGGACTTCTAGGGTAAAAAGGAGTTGTTTCTTTCTGGGGGACCTCTTGTACGAGTCCATATAATTCGCTTGTACTAGCCTGGTATATTTTGGTTTTTTTAATTAAATTTAAATTCTTTATAGCTTCAAGAATTCTCAAAATTCCTAATGCATCACAATTAGCAGTATATTCTGGAGTCTCGAAGCTTACGGCAACATGGCTCTGGGCACCTAAATTATAAATCTCATCAGGTTGAATTTTTTGTATTAATTTCATTATATTTGTACTATCAATTAAATCCCCATAATGGAGGAAAAATTTTGCATCTTTTTCATGGGGGTCCTGATATAAATGATCAATTCTTGAGGTATTAAAAGAACTTGATCTTCTTTTTAAACCATGCACTTCATAACCTTTTTCTAAAAGTAATTCTGCTAAATAACTACCATCTTGACCAGTAATTCCTGTAATTAGTGCTACTTTATTTTTGTTAATCATTTCATAAAACTACCATAATTTAACTTTACATTATAGATAAAACTTCAAAATCAAAAAATTCTTTTCTGAAGTTATATTTAAGACTTTTTTAACTAGAAAATTCTTTTATTTGCAT
>MDTB01090068.1_pt1 | contig 13823 bp, 10 predicted proteins | sample 811161 | NCBI WGS metagenome assembly MDTB01 (sample SAMN05326650, study PRJNA326480) | marine metagenome | isolation source: seawater | place: Mediterranean Sea | collected 2009
GTTATATCAGGCAATATTGCTTTATCACTTGGTATGGTTGGAGCTTTGTCAATTGTCCGTTTCCGGAACCCAGTGCGATCACCTCTTGAATTATCTGTTTATTTTGGGGCTATTACAATGGGTATTGCAGCTTCAGTGTCATTTAAGTGGTTAATATTGTTTATTGGAGCTGTAACATTGGTTTCTTTAGTTTTATATTTGTCAAACAAAATCTATTTAAAACTTTTTCATAAATCTTTTTTTACAACTTCCTTCTCTGAAGGAAACATGATGTCAACATTAACAGTTGTCTCAAAAAGTGAATTAAATGAGCTAAATTCAAATGAGGCCTTAACATCCAAAACAATTAATAATGAACAAACAACGTACGTTTTAGCTTCATCTGATTTTAAAAAATTACGGGATCTTGAAATGTCAATTAAAATAAATCAACAAGTAATCTCATCTCAACTTAATAAATAATTTAATGTTACGCTTTTTATTCGTAATAACATCAGTGATACTATTTCTTCAATCAGCTGCTCAAGCTAATTGTAATTTTAATACTTTTGAATTTTTAGAGGAGTTAAAAAATCCAAAAAATATTAATTCAATTAATATCAAAATTCCAAAAAGCGGAAAGTATGTGAGAAATGCTTTTAAAATACTTACTGTTAAAGGAGATGTGATACCATCAAATTTAAAAAAAAGGTTTAAGGTAAATTTAATAGTAAAATATAATTTTGGTGAATGTAAATTTTCAGCAAAAATCCGTCAAAGTGGTGATAGAAAAGATCATATTAAGTTTTTAACAGGAGGGAAATTATTACAATCTCTTGATGTAAAATTAGATGAAGGAAATATTCTTCGAGCAACTCATTTTAAATTGCTTATTCCCGAAACTAGGAATGGTAAAAATGAGATCCTTGCATCATTAATTTTAAAAAATAATGGTTTTATTGCTCCTGAAACTTTCGAAGTTTCAACAATAATTAATGGCTCTAATTCAATTATGATTTTTCAAGAAAATTCAAAAAAAGAATTGTTAGAAAGAAATTATAAAAGAGAGAGCGCAATTTTTGAAGGAGATGAAACACTTCTTTGGTCATTTAAAGGTTATGATAAATTTTCTCTAGAACCTTTAGCATTATCAAGATTAGTTAATGGAAATTGGTTTTTAAAAGGACCATCATCTCAAAAAATCTCGCTTAGTGCCTACTCTAAATTACAATCTATTTATTTAACTTATGCTGCAACAATAGAAGATCAATACAAAGATACTTGGGGTGTAAAATTAGAGCCAAATAAAGAAAATTTAGATAATTTTGCTAAATTTAATTTTATGTTGTTGGCCATGAATGGGTCTCACGGACTAAGACCACATAACAGAAAGTTTTATTATAATTCAATTACATCAGAATTTATTCCCATATATTATGATGGTGATGCAGAGTTTATTGACCTTAAAAATCAACATATGGGCCATCAATCTAGTGATATAATTCAAAAACTATTTTCAAACTCTTTAAATTATGATTGGGTCAGTCAAATTAATGAGACTGTTGATAATAAAAATTTAAAAACTGAGTTTATCAAAAGAGTGCGTCTAGCAGAAAATGATGCTGAGAAGTTTTTTGATTTTTCTATAAAAGCTTACAAATCAAATATGGTTAAAATTGAAGAGTTAGTAAGATCATCTTCTCAAATAAAAAATAAAAAAATTAAAAATGAAATTAATTCATTCATTGAATTTCAAAAAGAAAAAAAAATTTCTCAGAAGTTAATTTCAGATGTCAAAATCAATAATGATAAGTTTATAGTTAATTATTTTAATGGAAATTCAAAAATGCTTGATGAAAAAGAAATGAAGGATGTAATTTCTAAAAATTTAAATAGAAATGAGAGGGTTACATTGATTCAGTCTAAAAGCCTTGAAATAGATAGAAATTTTTTTTCTAGAGAAATTTCTGAATTTTCAGGTAATATTTTTGCATCTTCAGGTATAAAAGTTAGCATAGATAAATTAAATAAATCTATCTCATTTACACAATCTAAAAGTAGAGATTGGGTATTGATTGATTCTGCCGATTTGGATAATTGGAAAATAAAATTTAATGGATTAGAAAAGAAGGATAATGAAAAATTTTTTTCAACGCAAAGATTTAATCAGTTTGGACTAACAGGCTGTTTAACAATTTATAGATCTACATTTAAAAATGTTTCATTTGAAATAAACAACGGAGAGTGTGAAGATAGTCTTAATATTCTTAATTCTAAAGGAAATATTAACTCAATTTACATAAAAAATGCTTTTGCTGATGCTTTGGATTTTGATTTTTCAGACATAAACGTTTCAGTTATTGAAATATCTTATGCATTAAATGATTGTTTTGATTTGAGTGACGGAAAATATAATTTTAAATTTATTAAACTCAATGAGTGTGGTGATAAAGGATTATCTTTAGGAGAACAATCGAATTTAAATTTGGAAAAAATTTTAATTTACAATTCAAATACAGGTATAGCTTCTAAAGATAGTTCAGAGGCAGTAATTGATAAAGCCTATATTGAAAATGTTGAATTTTGTTTGGCTGCTTATAATAAAAAGCAAGAATTTTTTGGAGGTATTATAAAAATCAAAAATATTGAGTGTAAGCATTATTTCAAAAGAAGTAATTTAGACAGTTTATCAAAAATAGAAGAAGTTAATAGCAATTATTTTAATGAAAATAATATTGATAAAAATAATTATCAAATTATTTCAGAAAAAAATTTAATTAGAGATATATCTGCCAAAAATAATGATCAATCAATTAATGTTGTGATTGAAATACCCTTAGGAGATGATCAAAAATGGGAAGTTTCAAAATTAGATGGAAATTTAAAGCATGAATTTTCTATGGGGAAACCTCGAGTAATAAATTATTCACCATACCCGATAAATTACGGAATTATACCTGGTACAGTTTTGCCTATTAAGCTGGGAGGTGATGGTGATCCTTTAGATGTAGTTTTGTTAGGAAAAAAAAAAATTAGAGGTGAAATTATTAAAGCAAAACCAATAGGTGTTTTAAAAATGAGAGATTTTGGTGATAAAGATGATAAAATAATAGCAATCCCAGATACCGAAAAATTTTTAACGATAAATTCACTTCAGGATTTAAATAATGAAGATTTAGAGGAATTAGAAAAAATAAAGTCTTGGTTTCAGAATTATAAAGGAAAAAATATAGTTGAATTTATTCGCTATGGTGACCAGTTAGAGGCAGAAAAAATAATAAATACATCAATAAATCACTATAATAAATATGGAATAAAATTTTTTTAAAAAAATGAGCTTTAGAAAAGAAAAAAAATATCGTCTTACTATTAATGAATATTCATTATTAGAAAAAAATCTTATTAAAAAAGGTATGACCAGACTTTATAAAACAAGAAAAGTTAATAGTATTTATTTTGATAATTTTTCTTATGATATGTTTTATCAATCTGAAGAGGGAGTAGTTCCAAGAAAAAAAGTAAGAATTCGGTGGTATGAAAATAAGAATAATTTTACACTTGAAAAAAAAATTTCAGGTATAGAAGGTCGATTTAAGACAACAAAAAAATTGATGAACTTTACAAATGTAAACGATCTTCTAAAGACAAACTTTTTTGATAAAGATTATGGCTCATTATATCCTACTTTGATGATTTCATATGACCGTGCATATTATTCTTTGAAAAAAATGCGTATAACTTTTGACTCCGATATAGAATATAAGAATTTGAAAATAACCTCTTTAACTAATTATTTAGATCCAGAGCGTGTGGTAGAAATTAAAACTCCTATAGATTGTGGAGAGGATTTTATAGAAAAGTCTATTCCATATCCTATATCAAGGTTTTCAAAATATTCTAGAGGTATATTATTTTCACAAAGACAAATCTCTGAATTTTAAAAATCAAATTTATTAATATTTAATCATTAATAAAATTTTAAATAATCTAAATAGTAAAAATTCAGGTATCATTTTTTTTTGAATTTTCAATAAAATAATAAATGCTTTCTGAAACTTTCTTATACCCTTCTTTGGTATAATGAGAGTTTAATTCAAAAGAAAACAATTTTAGAGGATTTTTTTCTTTTTCAAAAATCTCGTCATGAATATCTATAAGAGGAATATCTAAATCATACACAATTTTTTTTACTAATTGATATTCTTTATCATCATAATCATATTTATAACGTTTGTAGTCTGGCAGATATACAAAATAAATTTTTGAGTTATTTTTATTTGATAATTCTTTAGCAAGACTTAAAATATTTTTTAGTATTTTTATTTGGATTTTTTCTTTAGACTCTTTTAAAAAAATAAAATTTCTTATATTATAAATTTTTAAAAACTTTACCAATTTATATTGAAAACTGTGTCTTTGTAATCTATCATCTATTTCTTTATTACCAATTTCATCTATTTTTTTTTGCTTAAGCTTAAGGTTTTGAGTGAAATTAGGATCTATTAAATAATTATTTAAAATTTTATTTTTATATTCTATATTTAGATCTTTTAAGTTTGTAGAGCTATCAAAAATCCAAATTATATTTTTTACATTTGTGTTTAAATATTCTCTTAATGTAGCATAATTTATTAATGGACCATTATTATCATAACCTAAATTTAAAACTGATTTCTTTGATAAAATTCTCAGTATTGAGGCAATATCATGAGGTCTATTGATTGATGATCCATGTGTAAAGGAGTCTCCGACTAATAAAAATTCTATATCTTTGCTGTCCCATTCTTTGTCAGGATTATTGAACCCATATCTATCACTCTGATAAATGGAGTAGTATCCATTGTCATTGTCATAGATGGTTCTTGAATTTGAAATTCCTGACAAAGGCAAAATAGAATTTTTTTTATGTAAATGATTAGTAGGAGCAACTTTTATTTTGATATTACTATTATCTTTTTTTAAGTCTGTATAAATTTCAATCCTATTTCTTGTATCGAATTTTTTTCCAGTTTCTTTTTCATATTGAACTTTAATTTCTGAGGAAGGAAATTTTTTAATTTGATCATTTAATATTAAAATAATTTCAAAAATATATAAAATTACGATTGAACTGAAACCAAAAATAATCAAATATCTTTTTGCGTTTTGACTTATAAAAAATGTAATGATTGAGAAAAAGATAAGTAAAAATGATATTATATAATAAATTTGATAATAATCTCTCTTTAAACTATTCCAATAAATTTCTGATTTGTAGGCAGTATATAGTAAAAATAAAATTGAAATAATCAAAAAAAAAATTGAAAATATTTTTTTGAGAAGATTCATTCAGAATAATTAATTATTAAAGTTTTATAATATAATTAATCGTCGTCACCCAATATAGCAAGTAAGATTTAATATGTGACAATATTTAGACATAAAGTTAAAGTAGTAATTTATTATAAATTTACTAAGTTCATCTTAAATTTATTAATATGCAAAATTACAAGATTATAGAAAATTTTTTAGATAAAGAGCATTTTAAAGAATTATGTGATTTTAAACGTGATACTATAAATGCAAATTCTATTAAAGTTTATCATAACAAGATTGATAAATTTAATAATACTAAATCGTCTTATCTAGATGAAGAATTTTTGAAAGATCTTCATAAAACATATAACCAAAAGGCACTTAAAATTTTAAATGAGTTAGCACCTCATAAACTAGAACTTTATGATTATTCTGAATTTCATATTGTGGAAACTGGAAAAGATTATAAATTTCCAATTCATCAAGATATGCCAAATAAATTATTAAGTGGAGTTATATATTTATACCCTGAAAAAAATAAAGGGACTTTTATTTACAAAAACCAGAATGGTGAAAATAAAAAAGAAATTGAATGGCAACAAAATAAGGCATTTTTTTTCTCAAGATCTGAAAATTATAGTTGGCACTCATATGAAGGAGATAAAATTTCGAATAGATTAGCTCTAGTTTATAATTTAATGACCTATGATTTGAAGAAAGCTTGTGAAATAGAAAGCATAAATTATTATAGATATATATTATTAAATAAAATTAATCCTTATTTATTGAAATACTTAAAATTTACAATAAATTGATTTAACTGTGTTTAAACAATTTTCTTATATTCTATATAAATTCATTAAACTGATAGATTTTTTTTTTAAATTTTTTTTTAATAGAAGCTTTGTTTCATGGTTTAAAGATTTTTCTATAGGTGAAAGTTATACATCAGTTAAAATTAATGAAAAAAAAATAAAATTTTTTATACCAAATCACTTAACTGAGTGGCGTGTAAAAACTTTATTTTCAAAAGAACCAGAGACAATTTCTTGGATTAATAAATTTGAAAATAAAAAAAAAATTTGCTTTTGGGATATAGGTTCTAATATTGGTTTATATTCAATTTATGCATCAATAACTCATCCAGATTGCGAGGTAATTAGTTTCGAGCCGTCTAGTAACAATCTAAGAGTTTTGACTAGGAATATATCTATAAATAAATTAGAAAATTCTATAAAGGTTTTCACAAATCCTTTAACTGATAAAAGTAAAAAATTTCTTATGATGAAACATAATGAGTTTACTGAAGGTGGTGCACTAAATTCATTTGGTGAAAACTTTAATTTTGAGGGAAAAAATCAACCTTTTCCAATGAATTACCAACTTTTAGGTTTTAGCATCAAAGACATACTAGAGAGTAAAATTTTAAAAATTCCTGATTATATAAAAATTGACGTTGATGGAATAGAGCACTTAATTCTAAGTGGGGCTGGCGATTATTTGAAGGACAAGATGATAAAAAGTATATCGGTTGAGGTAAATGAAAATTTTAATGAGCAATTTGAAACAATTATAGATATTATGAATAAACACGATTTTGTATTTCAAGATAAAAAACAGAATAAAGAATTAAAAGAATCAAATGGTCCATTTTCTAGATCATTTAATTATATATTTAATAAAAAATAGATTAAATTTATGAAATGTTTAATTTGTGAAAGTAAAAAAAATAATTATTTTGATGATTATAGATTCAATGTTGAGTCAGATGCTTTTTATTTCAAAAATCTGAAAATATATAGATGTTTAGATTGCGACCTTTCTTTTTGTGATCCTATGCCCTCAACGTCAGACTTAGAAGATTACTATAATAATATCTACAGAGCAGCTGGAAGACCACACGAGTTTGATATTATAGATATTCAAAATAATTATAATAATAACAAGAATATTAGCTATTTAGATTATCTCGAAAATTTTATAGATTTTGAAAATATCAAAAAATTATTTGATTTTGGATCAGGAACTGGTTGCTTAGGTTATTTAATTAAAGAAAAATACAAAGATCTCGAAATAGCGAGTGCAGAAAATGACAAATATTGTAAAAAAATTCTTAAAGACAGGGGTTATAAAAATCACGCAAATATTGAGGAATTAAGAGACAAGTTTAATTTAATTATAAGTCTTCATTCAATTGAGCATTTAACAGATCTTAAAATATTTGAAAAGTTCAAACAATTATCTGAAAAAAATTCTTACATTTTTTTAGAAGTTCCCAATAGTGAAATAAGTGATTTATATAAGACAAGACCTTACGACTCTCCACATTTGATATTTTTTACTAAAAAAAGTTTTGAGAAAATTGCTCAAAAATTTTCATTAGAAATAGTAGATATAAGTTATGCTTCAATTACTATAACTGAAAATTTTAAGCTTATGCAAATGAGCAAAAAAAAATATCAAAATTGGGAAGTTGGTAGACTTAAGGATAAAGTAAAGTCTCAAGTTAGAAAATTTTTGAAAAATTTGGGCTTAATAAAACAATTTAGAAATAAAGAAAAAATAGATTTTTTAAAAAATGATAATAATTTATCAAATATTAGGGTCTTATTTAAAGTGCTATAATCTATGTATCCGTTAATAAGTGTAATAGTCAATTGTCATAATGGTGAAAAATACCTCAAAACTTGTATCGAAAGTATTCTAAATCAAAAATATGATAAATTTGAAATTATTTTTTTTGATAATTTTTCTTCGGATAATAGTAAAAATATAATTAATCAATTTAATAGTCATAGAATAAAGTATTTTTTTAGTGATAAAAAGTTATCTTTATACAAAGCAAGAAATGAAGCTATCAAAAAATCATCAGGATCTCTAATAGCATTTCTTGACGTTGATGATTGGTGGGATGAAAATTATTTAGAAAGTAAAAAAAATTTTTTTAATGAAAACAAATATGATTTTTTTTATACAAACGTTTTATTTTTTTATGAAAAAAAAAAATAAATTTATAAAATATAATAGATCTGTTTTACCAAATGGTAAAATTTTTAATCATTTAGCTAATAACTATTTCATAATTATAAGTGGTCTTATTATAAAAAAAGAAATTTTAGAAAAAGAAAAATATTTTAATGAGAATTATAATATTATAGGTGATTTTGACTTAATAATGCGAATCAGTAAATATGCAACTGCCAAGTCTTTTAACGAAACTCTTGTTTTTTATAGAGTTCATGATGAAAATTTTTCAAAATTAAATTCTAAGATGTATTATTTTGAATACAGAGATTGGTATAACAATCAAAAAAAAATTAATGATATTGATTTTCAAAAAAATGAAGAGAAATTTTTGTTAGAATTAAATAAATTAGATATAAAACATGATCTATATCACAAAAAATCTTTAAATTTATTGATTAAGATTATTAGATTTCCAAATAGCATTTCTAAATTAAAATTTTTTCTTGCCTTCTTTTTACCATTGAAAATTATTAATTATTTTAGAAAATGAAAAAACTCATAATTATATCAAATGATAGATTATACTTTGATGACAATTCAATACGTTCTAATTTTAATGATACCATAAATATTATTGAGGGTTTATCCAAAAAAAACTATCTAAATTTTTTTTGTAGAAAAACAAGTATTAAAGGAATTCATAAAACTATTATTACAAAAAAATCTCAACTAAAAATTTCCCAAATAAAATTGTTGGATTTAAATGTTCAAAAAATTTTAATGATTTCAATTACACCTTACAATTACATTATTTTTGCAATCTTAATTTTTTTTCATAAAAAAATAAATGGTTTTGTAATCTTACGAAGTGACGGTTTTAAGGAATATGGGGCAAAGTTTGGCTTTTTTGGAGAGAAAATTTATGAAATTTTATATAAAAAAATACTTAAAAAACTTAAACCAATTGTTGTTACTAACAAAATATCTAATTTAAAAGATTATGATTATCATAAAATTAGTCCTTCTGAAATTACAGACGAATGGAAAAAAAATTTTAAAAAACCAAACCTTAAGAAAGCAAATCTTTTATATATTGGTAGAATAAGAAAAGAAAAAGGGGTTTACTCACTTCTAAAATTAATAACTGATTTTTCAATCAAATACAAATTAAGTATAGTTGGTCAAAAGAAAAAAAACTTTTTTATAGATAAAAATATAAAATTTTATAACGAGACTTCAAGCATTAAAAAAATTATTAGTTTTTATGATAGTAATAACATTTTTATTTTACCATCTTACACAGAGGGATATCCAAAAGTCATACTTGAAAGTCTCTCACGTTTGAGACCAGTAATTGTGTTTAATGAAATTTCTCATGTTAAGAAAAATTTAAAGGGTATCTTTATTTCTCAAAGAAATGCAAATGATCTTCAAAAGACGATTGGGTATATCTTAAAAAATTATTCTAAAATTCAATCTCAAATAAGAAAAAATAAAATTTTAAGCAGGAAAAAGTTTCAAAATGATTTAATTAAATTAATCAAATGAACTGCTCTAAGCTAAACATAAAGATATTTTTTCCATTATTTTTTTTTCCTTTAACACACATTATTGGTATTGCTATTACAGAATTTTTTATATTTTCCTTTACTATTTTTTTATTAATTAATTTTGAACGTAAAGAATTTTCAAATAAGGTAATATTGTTTTTTTTATCGTTTTTTTCATTATATATTGGTATTAATGCAATGTCTCAAATTCCCAGTAATTTGAAATATTCCTCACTATTCCATTTTAGATACGTAATATTTGCAATTTCTGTTTATCTTTATTTCAGTGTTTACGAAAAAAAAGAAATCAACAAAAGACTATTTTTAATTCCATTTTTATTATTAATATTAATTTTACTTTTTGATAGTTGTTTTCAATTTTTTGTAGGAGAAAATATTTTTGGTCAAAAATTAAGCAGATATGGATACAGAGTTTCAAGTTTTTTTGGCGAAGAATTAATATTAGGAAGTTTTTTAATGAGACTTTTACCAATTTTATTGTGGTATGTATTTTATTTTAAAATTGATATTAATTCTAAAAAATTTTTTTCAATTCTTTTTTTCTCTATTTATCTATTCGTAGTTTATATATCAGGTGAAAGAACATCATTTGCTCTTACAATTTTGATTTTCTTATCTTCTATAATATTTATTTCTAAATTAAGATCTGTTTTTATACAATCAATCATCTTATTTATTATTTTTAGTTCATCAGTAGCTTTTTTTAATCTAGGAAAAGAAAATACTGCTCATAGAATGTTTATAAAAACTTATAAGCAATTAGTAGATAAAAAAGCTGATACTAATAGGTCTTCCGAGGAATTAATAGAAAATAAAAATTTAAAATTTAAAGATAAAATTCGAAATATAAATCTCTTTTCTCCAAATCATGAGGGTCATTTAATATTAGCGACAAAGTTATTTAAAGAAAATTTAATTTTTGGAGTTGGTCCTAAAGGATTTAGACATTATTGTAGAACAGTTAATTATGATCCACCAAATGGAATTTGTAGCACCCACCCACATAATATTTTAGCTCAGATTTTAGCAGAATTAGGTATTGTTGGATTATTTTTTTATTTAATTTTCATAATTTTTATTTTAGTAACTTTTCTTAAAGGCTTTTCAAAAAAATCACACAAAAATGAGATAAATGGATTATTAATAATTTCAATAGGACTTTTAATAAATTTATTTCCACTACTTCCAAGTGGAAATTTTTTTAATAATTGGCTTTCATCATTTATTTATTTTAATGTAGGTTTATTTTTGTTTTCATATAAAAGTTGTTTTAATAATGATAAAAATATCTTTAATGCTATTAATAAGTAACTTTTTTTTACTTATTAATTTAAAAAATTTTTCTAGTTTAATAAAAATTTACGATAGACCTGATAATATTTTAAAAAAACACAAATCTAATGTTCCCCTTTTAGGTGGGATAATTTTAGTAATTAATCTTTTAATTTACTTATTCCTTTTGTCTTTTTTTGAAATGTCTTTTAAAGATTTGGAACTATCAAATAAAGAAATTTTTTCAGCTATTTTTTTAGTGTCTTCTTTTTTTATCCTGGGATTGTATGATGATAAATTTAAGGTAAGCCCTAATAAAAAATTTTTATTAAGTATTATAATTTCACTAGCAGTAATTTATTTGAATGATAATCTTCTAATTCAAAGAATAAATTTTTCATTTATAGATAGAAATATGTTCTTTGAAAATTTTTCATATCTTTTTACTTTATTTTGTATGGTCATTTTAATTAATTCTTTAAATTTTTACGACGGTATTAATGGTCAATCTTTAATATTTTTTATTACAATATTTTGTTATCTTTGTATAAGTTCGCCGCTTCAAGAATTCTATCTAATATTAATACTTATTTGTACATTTATGCTGTTTTTAAATCTCAAAAATAAGATTTTTTTAGGTGATAGTGGAATTTACACCTTAGGATCTATTTTAGTATTTCTTTTAATTTATGAGCATAATATTTTTGAAACTATAAGATTTGCAGATGAAATATTCTTATTATTAATTTTACCTGGTATTGACTTATTAAGATTATCAATAACTAGAATAAAAAATGGTAAAAATCCCTTTTATGGGGATAGAAATCACATTCATCATATTTTGATCAACAAGTTTTCATTGTTATTTACTAATATAATACTTTTTTTATTATTCATTTTTCCTATAATAATGTTCTCATTTTTTAAGATAAATTTCTTTGTTACTTTTTCTATCTTTTTATTTATTTACATTTTTTTAATTCAATTTTTTTATTCAAATGGCCAAAAATATTATAATAGGAAAAAATAGCTTAATCACAAAGCAAATTTGTAAGCATCTTAAAGATGTTTTTGTATTTTCTGCAAATGATTTTAATCAAATTTACTTTAAAAAAAAGATTAAAGAATTTAAAAAGATAAACTTAATATTCAATAATTTTTATCCATCAAAAAATTTAAATACATTGAGTGTAAATAATTATAGAAAGTTTTGCGAACTTTCATTGGAAAAAATTTCCTTGATTTTAGAGTCTATACCTTCATCTAAAATTAATAAGATAATATATACAAGCAGCGCTTCGGTTCACAGAATTCCTGAAAATTTAAATACAAAATTCAAAGACAATTTTAATAGAGAACTGTATTCTTCATTTAAATTAGCTGCAGAAAAATTAATTCTTAATTATTCAAATAATAAGAAAAAAAATCATTATATAATGAGATTATTTAACACTTATGGGAATTCAGCTGATCAGTTTTCGTTTATAGAAAAAATAATTAAACTGAAAAATAAGAATAAAAAAATTTATTTAATCAACGATGGAAATTCTATAAGAGATTTTATACATGTAGATGATGTTGCAAAAATTTATAAAAGAATTCTTTTAAAAAAATTTCAAAATGGCATATATGATTTGGGCACTGGAAAAGGATATTTTATCAAAGATATTATTAATTATACAAATTTTTCAAAGAATAAAATTATCAAAATAAATAATGTTAATGAAATTCATAATTCAATTGCTCAAAATAAAGGTTTAATAAAAGAACTCAAAAACTTTAAATTTTTTAATCTAAGTAACTACCTTAAACAAAAATTTAAAACAAACAAAAATTTAATTCAACCAATCTCAAATTTGGATTATGATCACTTGAGAAAAAATGTAATAAATGGTGTTATTATTTATGGTGCTGGTTATGCTGGTAAGCAGATATATCATGAATTAAAAAAGAATAATGAAGATATACTTTTTTTTGTTGACGATGATATAAAAAAGCAAAATACTAGTATAAATGGTATTCCAATAATAAGTTATAAAAATCTTATTGAAATAAAGGATAGTTTTATAGTTAAAAGAATTTACCTCACAATACCATCACTTCAAAAAAAAACTTTAGACAGCATGATTAAAGAAATTAAAAAGAATTTTTTTGATGTTCGTTATCTACCTGAAAAAAAATTTTTAATTTCAGATAAAATTAACATTCAAGATTTAAATATTAATGAAATTAATTCAATTCTCAACAGAAAGCAGATTAAATTTAAAAAGATTAAAAAGCTATCAAACAAAATTATTTTAGTTACTGGTGCGGCAGGCACAATTGGATCAGAAATCTGCAGACAATTAATTCTTCATAACGTTAGAAAAATCATAGCTGTAGATAAGTCAGAAATAGGAATTTATGAACAACAGAATAGAAAATTTGAAAAAAAAATATTCTATAATTTACTTGATGTTAATGATTACTTTCTTATAGATAAAATAATAAAAGAAAATAATGTGAATATAGTTTTTCATGCAGCCGCATATAAACATGTAAATATATTAGAAAATAATATTTATTCAGCAGTGAAGAACAACATTTTTGCTACATATAATGTATGTAAGGCATCAGTAGAAAATTCTTGTGAAATGATTTTTATATCTACTGACAAAGCAGCTAATCCTATTTCAATACTAGGACACACAAAGAGAGGTGCTGAAAAAGTGTGTGAATTTTTTAATGAGAGGTTAAATA
>MDTB01189104.1_pt1 | contig 13822 bp, 10 predicted proteins | sample 811161 | NCBI WGS metagenome assembly MDTB01 (sample SAMN05326650, study PRJNA326480) | marine metagenome | isolation source: seawater | place: Mediterranean Sea | collected 2009
AATAATAAGAAATAACATAAGAAAAATGGATTCAATAAATATCATCATAATAGGACTCATATATATTGTAAAAATATAATAATTAAATTATAAAATTATTATATTTATTTCTTGTAATCTCCAGTGTAATGATTATAATTATCGAAACAAGTAGGAGGCATTTTTTGTATACTTACAGGTCCTGTAGCCCATGGGACTGCGTGTTGTGGACTAGGGGAGGAATAATTGATGGATGCACCACCTCTTTGGTTTCTTCCCCTTCTTCTAGATTTTCTGTTTCTTCTTGAGCGTTTATTTTTTCTACCGCCTTTTTTGCAACTTTTTTTACCTTTTTTAGGACATGGTGGGCATTTACATTTACAACTTTTTTTACATTTTTTTTTCTTACTTTTACAAGCTTTGCCGCACATTTTTTTACAAATTTTACAGCATTTGCTTCCACCTCTTCTGGATTTTCTACGTCTTCTGGATTTTCTACGTCTTCTGGATTTTCTACGTCTTCTGGATTTTCTACGTCTGCCACCACACTGATTAGATTTTTCATATTTAACGTAAGCAGGATAAGAACCTCTAAAAGCATCAGCATCAGCGACACTTTGTTTTGTAAATCCATAACCACCGCCATTTTGAGAATTACAAGTATCATATAAGACACCAGCGGATGGATATTTTCCCATACCAGTAACGGCATCTCTATTTAATGAATCGAATGTGGTGCTTCTACCTCTACCACCTTTTTGAGCTAAAATTTGAAATGAATTTTGAGTATTTTTTAACAGTTTACGATCAACAGACATAACTTATATATATTAATTATATTTTTTTGTAATAATATTAGATTTTTTGGAAACGGGGTCGTGAGTTATAGAAAGAGGTTTCCATTTATTAAATTTATGTAAAAAAACGCACTTCATAGTATAAAATTTATCTAAATAAACAAATTTATCTTGAGAAATATTTTCGAATTCATCTTCATCATCACTCTCTTCTAATAAATCTAAATTATGATTTTCTTTTATTTTTCTAAATAATGAGTTCATAAATACACTAGTTTTATAATCAGGAATATACGCGATATCATAATTGATTAAAACATTATTTTCATATAGATATAAATCATAAATATCGCATTGAATTTTAGGTTTAATTAAAAAATTAGCAAAAATTTCTCTTTTAATATTAACACGTTCATTTAAAAAGGTTCTATTTTTGAATAAAAGTCTATGTTGGATATAATAAATTTCATAAGATAAATTTTTAATTTTTTGAATTAATTTGGAATGTTCTTTTTCCATAATAGGCATACCAATAATGATAGATTTAGAAGTGAAAATGGTATTATTAATATGATTTTTAATGAGATTAATAGATGTGTTTATTTTTTTGAATTGATTATAATAAATAATTTTAATACCTTTGAAGAAAAATATATCTTCAATATTAAAAAATGATTGATGTTTAATTTTAAAGCATGTTCCATAAAGGATGGTTCCTGAACCGGAACATAATAATTTATCAAATGAACAATCTACGATTTGAATAGTTTCTATATTATCTTTTTTTCTAGATAATCCAATTAAAAAACAAACATTATTATTTTTGTATTTATGAAACCAAATAAAATATTTTTTACCTTTGGGTATGGTAAGATAAATATTAGAATTATGAACTTTTTTGTGGAAATTTTTCTCATAAGAAAGTTCAAAACTAGGAAAATGGTTAAGTATTTTATTATATTCTCTTCTATGAATCATTTAATATAGATATGAATAATTCTTTATATAGTTTTAAAAATTACTATAATTGTTACTATTTTGGAACATATTGTTTGATAAAATTTCAGGTTCTTTTTTTTGTATAGAAGGTTTATTTTTTGAGAGTTGCATTATGTAATTTTTTAATTCTGATTTCATATTAGTTTTTTTTTCTTCTTTTTCTTTTTTAGATTTAGATAAAGAACTATAAATATTTTTGTATTGTTCTTCTGGTTTTTTTACTAAATCTTTTATTTTAGGTACAGTTAAATTATGTTTAAAAAAATTATATATATAATGAATTGAAGCAATAATAATGACAGATATAATAATTTGTGAGATGATCCAAAAAAATTCAATTTCCATATAATATTATTTTACATTAACATTCTTAAGAAATAACTAATATCTTCTTTAAAATTGAAATCACTATGTTCTAAATGACTTAAAAAATAATAATTAATGATTTCATCATTTTTAAAAACAACATGAAAAGAGAATTTTGAGTGTTTGGATTGTTTAAATATGATTTTTTTTAATTGAATAGGTTTATTATTGAAAGGTATATGATTAATATTTTTATTAATTTTATGAAACAATTGTTCTTGTTGAATGATACTTAAATTTAACAATTCAAATTTGATAGGTTTTATTGAATTAGAAATATTGAATTTATAAATCTTATCATCTTTTATTTTATATAAACCGTCATCTGTTAATATTTCCAATTCATCTTCAGTAATAAAATGTAAATATTTTTTTAATTTTTCAATGTGTTTACGTGTTAATATATTAGATACAATAAAATATTGATACATTTAATAATTATATGAAAAACTATTTAAACCGATTTGATATATCATATTTAAATGGTGAAGATAGTTTTAGTAGAAAAAAATGGTTCTTTGAAAGAATCTCAATTAAAAAGTGAAAATGAAGAATTATTTTATAAAAATTGCGGTTATAGAAATAGTAATTATTTTGATTTGGAAGCAAGATGGGAAACAACGGGAGGATATATATCTTTATATTGTAAAACAAATGGAAGAGCGGGAAGTGAAAATAAATATGAATTACCTCCACCGGTAGATAGTAACTTATATTTTGGGAAATTGATGTTAGTAAAACATGATAAAAAAGATTTATTTGATTCAGAATTAAAAGATTTAACAGTGGAAGAATGGAAAGAAACATATGAAAAATTATTTGGTGGTTTTGAAGACTTGGATGAAGAAGAAGAAACTTCAGAAGACGAAGAAATAGATCCTAGTATGTTAACTAAAGAAGGTTATTCAAAGGAAGATGGATTTATAGTAGACGATGATGAAGATGAAGATTATATACCAGAGGATGAAGATGAAGAAGAAGAGGAAGAAGAACAATATATAGGAAGTGAGAATGAAGGTTCTGGAGAAGGTGAAGAAGAAGAAGAAGGGGTAGAAGAAGGAGAAGAAAGTGAAGAATATGAAACGGATGATAGTATTGATGCATCAGAATTATCTGAAGAAGATTATCTTAGTTCAGATTAAAAATAAAATTGATTAAATAAATTAAAGAAATAATAATATTAATATTTAATGAAAATTGAAAATGCAAATGAATTTAGAATGAATATAATAAATAAAATAATAAATACATTAAAAATAAATGATATTAAAGCAAAGAATTTAGAAAAAAGTATATTTAATTATTGCATAAAAGAAGGTAAAAAGAAAAAAATAGTAAAAAAGTGGGAGAATGAATATTTTGTGCAATTATATGTAGATAAATTTAGAAGTTTATGGAATAACTTGAATCCTAAGTTAAATAAGAATAATAAAACATTATTACGTAAAATAAAAAATAATAAGATAGATGTAAAAAAATTAGCATTTATGAGTCATCAAGAATTAAATCCGAAAATGTGGAAAGCTTTGGTAGAGGCGAAAATAAAAAGGGATAAAAATGTGGATGATATAGATTCAATGACAACATCTACGGAATTTAAATGTTTTAAATGTAAGAAAAATAAGTGTAGTTATTATCAAATGCAAACAAGGTCAGCGGATGAACCGATTACAACATTTATGTCTTGTTTAAATTGTGGTAATAGGTGGAAATTTTAACATAATATATCTATTCTTTGATTATATATATATTATGTCAACAACAATTTATGAAAATCCATTATTATTTAAAGATTTATCAGTAGGAGAAATAAAATATAATAATGTCTATCCATTTATAGAATATGAAAATAAGATAATATCAAATAGTACAGTTTTTTTAATATTGACAGATGTAACTATGAAAGATGCTAGAATAAGAACGGTAATAGAAGAAAATGTGGTAGGTATGTCATTTAAATATAATTTCCAGGATAATTTAACAGAAGAAACAATAGGAGAAGCGACATTATATGGAACAGGAAGTGGAATAGAAACAGCAGGTTCGTCTGTAATGCATAAAGTACATTTATATTTGAAAAGAAATATAGATAGTATAGCGATATCACATTATGATGCAAAATATGAACGAGATTATCAGGGGGGATTAGATTATGTATCATTTAAAGTTCCGGATGATGATTTTGAAAAAATAAAAGAAAAAGTAGATAATTTAAATGAAAATTTAAATAATAATTTGGAAGAAAATAAACCGGATTATGCTGGTTATTGGGCATATATGTATAATGATAAACAACAAATAGCACCAGATATAACAGAATATGGTGTAGAATTTTATTTTTATGTTTGGGAAACAATAAATTCACCTTGGTTTACTAGATATGGGACAAGAAATAATTTGACACCATTAATAGAAAATATAGCTGATGAAGAAGGAGAAATAAATTTATATGAATCAAATCCAGATTATACAAATCCAGTTGGAATAAATTGGCCGGATGATAGGTCAGGTAAAAGATTATATACATTAAATTATACGAGTGATTTTGCTGCTGATACAAGTTCTAATTTTTTAAAAATATATAGAGTAACGCCAAAAGATGGAGAAAAATATCCGAAGTCAGTTAAAATAAATATGGTAGCACCAAAATTTTCAACCTTTTATTTTATATGGACATATAGATATATAAATTGTGGTAATATAATAATAAAAGATTTGGGTTCGATGACAGTAAGTGGAAATGAAAGAATAATACCATTATCAGGCATTCCACCATTATATACACCTGGTATAAAAATAGGTCAAGAAAAAATAGATAATGTTTCAAATTGGAAATGGGACCATTTGGATTTTTCTAGCTGGGGAACAAATATAGAAAATTATGCAATATTAAATGTAGAAAGAATATTTAAACCAAAGATAGCTCCGAAATTAAGATATTATAATCAAATGATAAAAATAGATATACCAAACTCAGAAATAAAGGATTTATCAGAAAATTTTATAAATAGATATAAACCGGATAGACATGCACCAAAATATAAAACGTGGGAGGGGGATATTTATCTACATCCATATGAAGACAATGAAATAATTAAATGTTGGTATAATATTTATATATTTAAAGATACAAATCAACATAAAGTACAATTAACGGATGGTTCGATAGAAAATATACCATTAATTAAGAATCAAGAAATAGATGGAGAAGAATTTATATATCAATTTTCATATAATAGTGGTTCAGAATCATTTTTTGATAGATTAAGATTAGTAGATTATAGTGGTAATAAAATAAATTCTTTTAAAAAAGGAAATAAGTATAAAATATTTATACAACAGGCGATTTATCAATTATTTCCAGTTCAATTTAGTTTAACAGAAGATGGAACCAATGTGGGAGGATTTGAATATGGTTATAATATGAATTATCAAGGTGAACAGGGTTTATCAACAGGCTATGTTGAAATAGATGTTACATATGATTATCCTTTAAAAATATATTATTATTTAAAAGGTGAAAGTAGACAAGGAACATTTATAACTATATTAGAAGACAATGAAACAGTAAGGGATTATGATAGTAGACCATTACCATATGTTGATAAATATGAAACAATATTATATGATGATAAAATAGATATTTCAGATAATGAATTATATTTGGAAACTATACCAAATTGTAATTTTGATTATGATGATGTTCCATTTTTGGAAAGAGGGGCACTGGCAAATAAAGATGCTAGTGGAAATAGTGTAAATTTATTATTAGAAGATAAACAATTGGCTGAACAAAAAGTAATGGAACCGGAATGGTTTGCATATGAAGAATATACACCAGATAATACCTATATTTTAAGATCATTTTTAGAAGATTATGTTACATTACCATATTATGTTCATATATTAGATGTTCCTCCTGGTGCGGGTTGGTTTTTAAGATATAAAAAAAATAAATTATTACCTCAATCAAGTCATTATTTTTATGATTTATCAAGTAATGTATATTATGTAAGATGGAATTATTCTTATAGAAAATACCATTATGCAAAAACAGATTATACAAATCCTAGATTATTATCGTATATAACTACACATAATAATGTTGGTATTAGTCCATCAAATTCGTTTGATTTTACAGATTATGGAAAGTTATATATTCCAAAACAAGTAATATTTACTTATTCAAATATAGAATATCCAGATAGACCAAATAAATATTATAAAAATTTAAATATATCGGTAAATTCAAATGAATTAATGGATTTATCACAAAATATAGTATATAATACAGATTTGGGTTGTAGTATAAGTTTACAAATATATGTTATAAAACCAAAAAATAGATTAGATGCGGATCAAAACGATCCGTTAATAGATTTAAAAAATGAACCTTTGGATTATTATGATTTATCCTTTAATTTACCAGCATATCCAAATAGATTTCCGAATACATTAAGTATAGATATAAGTGATAATGGAATAAAAGAAACAACTCTTTTACCTGGAAGATATATAGCAATATGGAGTTATGATGTTATTCATAGTTTTATAAATCCTTTGGCTAGAAATTATCCATTATTACCAGATGTAGATTATGATGCTTCAGCTAATTATTTTGATATTGGTTATAATGATTTTTTGTATGATAATAGAGAACCATTTTTTCAAATACCATTTGATTTGACTAGAATGACAATAGAAATTAGTGGTAATGATATATTAGGATTATTAAATATTAGAGATACGTATTTACATACATTAAGTGAAAATACAGAAATAATATTTAATTTTTTATTATGGTCGCCAAATTATGAATGGACTCAATTATTATCAGGTAATAGAAGATGGGAATTACCAGAAGCATTTCAAGGAGAAGAAGATCCTAGAATAAGAGAAGTTCCTGTTATATATAACGATGTAACAGGACTAGTGCCGATGCAAAAATGTTTTTTAGGTAATGATAATAGTGATAGTGTGGGGTCATTGTATGATTGGGGATTTGGTGGAGAACCTGGAATTCAATATAGAAAAGTAACATATCATGATATATCAAATAATGAGGTATATAATAGACATCAATTTATAGATATAGATACTAGTAATAATTCAGTAGAGATAGATAGTAGTTATTGGTTAGATCCATCCGCAGTAAATTTTATGATAGATTTTTATTTACCTGCAACCGATTTAAGTTTAAATTCAGCTCATTATGGATTTGCATCAGGTCCAATGGATGTGTTATCTTATGATGATGGTTCATTTCATATAGGTATTAATTCTAATGGAATAGATGATGTAAGAATAGATACAGGAATGACGTTACCTGTAGATCAAAGAGGATTTATATATAAACCACCTTATTCGGTAGAAAATTCAGAATTTTTATATAAACATCGGTTTGAATCCAATAAAGACTATATGGTAAGATATAAATTTCAAGAGTGTCATATATATGGACAACCTACAACAAGAGATGTAACAATATATGTAAACGGTGAAGTAGTATATGATATACCTGGTGGAGGTATAAGATTAAGTGATATAAAATGGTTAGGTCAAAATTATGATGCTTCATTAAATCCAATAGATAGTAGACCATATAGAATAGAGGTTTGGTATATGGATAATGTTTCTTCAAAAACAAAATTAAAGGATTTATCAAATACAACGATAGTATTAAATACTTTGGTTCCACAAGATTTTGATGAAAATGATACGGAAACAGCATTATATGAAAGTCAAAATTATGAAACAAGGGGTTTATATATACCGTATATATCAAGATGGGAATATATAATATTTGATCCAAGTTCAAATACAATTATAAATAGTTCAATAAGAAAATCAGAATATCCAAATACAATAAATAGAATGGCAGATTGGAAGATAGTTCAACGATTAGATGGTGGAGAAGAATTCGAAATATCAGCGGATTATCCATTTACTCATAAATATAGATATGCAAAATTGTATACAATACCAGAAGAATTTATTCCTCCTGAACCAATGTATCCAACAGAATTTTTGGATGTATCTTATAATATAATGACAAGAGAATTAGTTGTTACATTTGATAAGCAAAGAATAATGTATCCATTGATGTATAATTTATTAGATTATTGGAGAGTTCAAAAATCAGAAACAAATGTTAGTTTTATAATTTATGTATGGTATCCAAATTCAGATAAATTACCAAATAATTATTCTGGTGTGGATGATATAGTAGAATATAATTTATGGGATGATACAATATATGATATATCTTATGTAGTTCAGTCATCATCGCCATTTATAGTTACAAATATATTACCAAAAATACCACATAATGAATATAGAATATCAGAAGAAGAATTAATATTTGGTAAATGGGTATTAGCTTGGAATTATAAAGTAGAAAATGCGGATTTTATAGAAAAAATAAAAACAATGCCTGATTATGGGTTTTTTGATGTGAGTGCGGTAGAAATAAATATACCACCGGTGTTATATAATCCGGGTAAACCAATATTTGAATATATAGATGATCCATCTACTAATCAAATATTAAAAATAGAAATTCCAGAACATCAATTAAAAGATTTATCTAAAAATGTTATTAGTCAATTAAAAGGATTACAAGATGTTCAAGGATTAGAAATAACCTATTATTTATGGCCACCGGATAAAGAACAAACACATGACCCATCTGGTTGGAAATTACCGGATGATTATTATGGTACATCTGATCAAAGAATATATTCTTATCCAGTAGTATATAATGCACCAACTACAGGAAATTATGATGTATTTATAGATAATACGGATAGTTCAAGTAAAAAAATATATAAAGTGACACATAATAATAATGGTAATTATTTAATAGATAATATAATAAATGGTACGATAACACTATATAAAAATAAAAAGTATGAATTTGAAATAGATGCGAGTGGTCATCCATTTTGGATTAAGACGGAATTATCAACCGGAATAGATAATTCGTATAATACTGGAATAATAAATAATGGTACTCAATTTGGTAAAATAGAAATAGAAATAACAGATAATATAGATAAATTATATTATAATTGTCAGCATCATTCAAGTATGAGAGGAGTAATAAATATTATTGACATAGAAAAAGATAAAGGTTTTAAAAAGGCAAATGCTTATGCGAAAACGATAATAATAAATGATATAAATAATATAATGGATGCATCATGTATATATTTTACAAATGAAGAATTATTTTTTGATGGCCCAGGTCACTTACCTTATTCAGACCAATTACAATTGAACGATTATTCTATACCGTATTTATGTAGATGGAGTTTTGAAATAAAAAGAAATATACTACCAAGTTATTATTCGGATATATCGTTAGACCCATATTATAAAAATTATACGTGGAATATAATAGGAGAAGATGGAGGTGATAAATCATTAGAAAATTATGATAAAATAGCCAAATATAGATATGCAACATTAATTACATTAAAACCACCAGATCCACCTACAATAGTATATTTGGAAGATGGTGATTGTAGTTGTCCTGAAAATGAACATAAGATAACAAAAACAAAGGAAGTATTAAATACAAAGATGAGAAATAAAATATTAATGGAGAATTTTGCATATGCAAAAAGGTTACGAGGTCGTCCATTACATATGGATAGAAATGCTATAAGATATATGATGAGAACAAATAATACAAATGTGATATTTAAAAGTTCGGATACATCTAGATGTGATGATGATACAATGGCTCAACATACCGCAAATGGTGTGATTAATGCATTTACAGGAAATTGTTCAATAATGTAATATAAATTATTAGGTAATATCTTAATAATTTATATAATAATTGATATATATATATGTTAAATTCGTATGATGAGGGACATGGTGTGGGTGTAGATATAAATTGTGTAGATATAACTATGTCGTGGGAGCCATTATTATCATTGCAAGATAAATATGTGAATCAACAAGGTGGTGATTGGGAAGAAGTAACAACAACTTGGAAAAGACATTCAACATTTCGATTAAAAATAATAAAATATAATAATGAATTAGTGCCTAGAGCATATATAAAAAAATCGATGAATATATTTAAAAAAGAAGATAATCCAGATTGGAATGATAGAAAAATGTTTCGTTTTATTTATAAACATATATCGGAAAGTTACATAAAAGAATTTATAGGTCAATTAACAGATGATGATCCTAGGCAACCAGATAGTGTTTGTTTTAGAGTTATATATTTTAAAGTAGCAGATGGAGCTGCTAATATATTTTATCCAATTAGAGCGAGTAAATATGGTGGTACAAAAGTAGGTTTAGGCGACAATAATATAATGAATTTGGATGAAACGTGTTTTACCATAAATGATCCTGGTATTTTACCTTATAAAATAAATAGATATGATTTAGTATGGGAATTTTATTTTGGTTATTATGAATTAAGTGATTTATGGAGTCCAGAATTTTCTAATAATTCAGTTCAACGTTTTAGAAATCCATTATATATAAATACATATACTTATGTAACAGGTCATGTTCCTAGACCAATACAAGAAATATATTTTCAACCATTAATAGAGCCATTGGATGCAGTATATGTAACTAGTCCAAAACAATTAACGTATATTACAATGGAATCGAAAGCGATACCTGGTGTAGTAACTGGAGGTGCAGTGGCAGATATGAGTGCAAATAGTTTAGAACCGAAATATATAAGATTTAATACATTACATTCAATAAATAATGGTTTGATAGAATTTATAATGGATAGTTCAGATTTACTATACAGGACATATAATGAACGTATAAAAACAATAGGAGAAAGGTCTTTTTATATTGTGAATGTAAGAACAGGTATAGATGGTCCATTATATACAATTGATTTAAAAATATTAACATTTTCAATATTAAATGAATTTGGTATATCAACGGCTACAATAACATTAGGTGGTTCAACAACATTTTATATAAATATTGTTCCGGAAGGAAATATGGAACAAACAGGTAATTCAGTATTATATTTTAATTTTTTTAATCCAGCGCCTCATTTAATAAAGGTTCCTGAAAGAGTAGTATATCCAAAAATAAATACGTTGGGTCAAAAAGAGACACCTACATTTGAAATTTTATCATATGGTCATCAAGGTGATGTGGATGAATTTACAATAACAACTACAGTAACAAGTAATGATGATAAATTTGATGGATTATCTGATGTAAATTCAATTCAAGTGAATATTACTAATTTATATATTAATTATGATTACATGTTGATAGATATATATGATTTATTGAATTTAAGATATAGTAATATTGTTCAAATATTACCTAGAAGATTTGAAGATATTACAAGTAATTTAGTAATGGATGCATTAGTAACTCCTAGTACAGCAGATTTTGTAACATTTGAATACATAGTGACAGTAGTAAATAATAGATTTGTAATCACAGAAAAATCGTCATTAGCCACAACATTACAAACGTTCACATATAATGATATATTAAAAGGAAAACAGGGAGATATATTTCATTTTGATACAAGTGATCCAAGTAATTATGGACATAAAATGAGTTTTTTTGATTCAGACAATGCCCAAATAGCATATGAATTAAGAAATGACAATGGATCTTTATTGGCAGAATATAGTAGATATCAACCACAGGGGACACCAAATTCATATGTGAGTTTAAAATTACCAACTGATAGAACAACTATATATTATAGGACGAATCCATTTAATCCTAGAAGTAATTATACACAATATGGTAGTGGAACAATTGAATTAGATGCATTAACTTATGAACCGATAGGTTTATTCACAGTAGGAGATGTTGATGGGACATCTAGTGGTGGTAAAATAGATTTATCTAGTAATGGTATATCGGGTCAGGTAGATATACAATTATCTGTGAAAGATAATCCATTATTTGGTGAACAAGATATAGGAACAATATATGTTAGGACAATAGCAATATCACCACCTATAAATTTATCATATTATGTAATAAACGATAATGATTTATATTTAAATTGGGAGGTAGAAGAAGATGGGAAAACAGTATATGATTTTGCGGATCCATTAAAAACTCGATATACTGTAGATGTTACGTATGAAATAATGCGATTGACTTATGTAACAGGTGATCCAGAATATGTAGTAATTGGAACATCAGATAGATGTGAATATATGGATAGTACAGCAATACGTTTTTATAATTATAAATATAAAGTTAGATCCGTTATTAAATGGAGATCAGCTGAAGTTAGATCAGCAGATAGTGAATATTTATTTGCATTTGTTTGTGAAAATAATCAGTTTCCAGAAGGTAGATGGAATAACACAACGAGTAATAAAAAATTATATAAAGATATTGGACCAAATTGTGTAGATGTTGGTAAATTACAACCTGGATATTCAAGGTCGGTGCAAACACATCCTGGTATGCCTTCAAGATTAACAACAAATTTATTTCCAAATTCGAAACAATTGACATCAGCAGAGAGGTATTCTATGTTAGCTAAATCACAAGGTAGACCACAAAGATAAAAAAATAATAAGTTTTATATTATTATTTTTAAAGCATTTCTAAATCTTTTACTTTCCAATATTCACTAGAACCATTAGGTAGAGGTCTTCTAATTATAAAAGGTACTTTTTTTTCTTCTAGTTCTTTTTCAGCAATAGTTAATCCTTCAATCATATTATTAGGAATATCAACAAAGGGGTCAGAACCATTATTAATTTGTTTTGCTCTTAATCCAATAATTTTAGCTTTTTCAAATTTTGTTAAAAATGGAATGGTTTGATGTAATGGGTCAATAATATTGCCTCTTTTATCTCTAATGATTTTGCATAAAGTTAACATTTCTTTATGGGATATTTGTTTCATTTGTGGATGAAAATCAATTAATAAATCTTTTTTAATATCTTGTTCAAACTTTTTAAAATCTTCATCCTCTTCTTCATCAGATTCTTCTTCTTTTTCTTCAATATCATCATCTTTTTCTTCAATATCATCATCTTTTTCTTCAATATCATCATCTTTTTCTTCAATATCATCATCTTTTTCTTCTATATATTTTGGTGAAGTATCTGTAGGTTCATCATTATTACTAACTTCCACAGGGACATTAATTTCTTCTTCTTCTATTTTTAAACTCATTATATTATATATAAAAAATATTTTAAATTATTTTCGATTTTATTTATCATCATTTTTCCATGTTGTGTCACATATACAACATAAATAAATATATTTCATATTTTCGTGGTCATATCGAATGTATGCTATTTCTTTACATATTTTATCTTTTTTTTTATTACTTTTTGTTTCTTCATTTTCAATATTAGCATTGCTAGGACAATTTTCGTTGGGACAATCAATTTTGTTGGTTCTTGGTAAAGTAGGATCTAATTTTGTATATTCGTTTATAATATTATTATAATTAGTGTTATTATTAATAATATGGGTTTTTGAAACACATAAATTTTTTAAGTCTTTTATTAAGTTTGTATTTTCATCACCACATTTTCGACAATGATATGTTATATTATTATTATCTTTTTTATTTAACATTATATAATACATATTTCCACATTTATTACAAAATTCCATTTATAATAAATATATATTTATTTTTTTATTTCGATTTTATATTAATTAATCTAAATAAT
>MDTB01090438.1_pt1 | contig 13820 bp, 14 predicted proteins | sample 811161 | NCBI WGS metagenome assembly MDTB01 (sample SAMN05326650, study PRJNA326480) | marine metagenome | isolation source: seawater | place: Mediterranean Sea | collected 2009
ATATCATTTGCAATAGAATTTTTTTGTTTTTGTGAAAGATTAATATTTGAATATTTTACCGTATAAGTTGGCATTGAATTATTTTTTATTTAAAACTCTTCCAGCAATATTTTTTAATTTTTTTATTGTTTTTTTTGTTCTTATTTTTGGATCAGTAATTATGGCAACATCTAAACAGTCATTTGCAGGATCTTTATCTACTGAATAATCTTTAAATGTTTTTATTATTTCTTTAACCATATTTTGTGCGTTAGCTGCATTTTTCATTAAAGTTTGCACTACCATGCTTACATCAACTTCTTCATGGTCAGGATGCCAACAATCGTAGTCTGTCACCATTGCGACTGTGGTGTATCTTATTTCAGCTTCTCTAGCCAGTTTAGCTTCAGGCATATTAGTCATACCAATTACGTCAGCTCCCCAAGATCTATATAAATTTGATTCAGCTAAAGTTGAAAATTGTGGGCCCTCCATCACTATATAAGTTCCCCCAACTTGGTGGTTGATGTTTAACTTTTTTAATGCGGCCTCACAACATTTTGAAAGACCAGAACTTGTCGGTTTTGCCATTGAAACATGAGCAACTATTTCTTCATCAAAAAAAGTTTTTATTCTTGAAAATGTTCGATCAATAAATTGATCTACTATCACAAATTTTCCAGGCTCTAAATTTTCCTTTAATGATCCAACAGCAGATACTGAAATTATATCTGTAACCTCTAGCTGTTTCATTGCATCAATGTTTGCTCTGAAATTAATATTTGTTGGATTAATTTTATGGCCTCTTGAATGTCTTGGAATAAAACAAATTTCTTCCTTTCCAATACTTGCTAGTAAGATTTCATCTGACGGTTTGCCCCATGGAGTATTAATTTTTTTCCATTTGATTTTTTCAAAACCTTCCATTTTATAAAGTCCACTGCCACCAATTATCCCGAGCTTTCTTTTTTTCATCATTTAATTATTAATGGTTTTTTGTTAAAACTTGAAGCTAAATATGGACCTAAAAAAACATATAAGATCAATTCCTAATTATCCAAAAAAAGGAATTTTATTCAGAGACATTACGACTTTGATTAAAAATGCTGAGGCTTTTAAATTTACCAATGATAAAATAATTGAAATTTCTAAAAATATAGAATTTGACAAAGTAGCTGCTATAGAATCCAGGGGATTTGTATTTGCTGCTACGGTTTCATATAAACTTCAAAAACCATTTATTCTTTTAAGAAAAAAAAATAAGTTACCTGCCGAAACACATTCAATTGAATTTGAGTTAGAGTATGGAAAGGCAACGATTGAAGTGCATAAAGATTCTATTTCCAAAGGTGATAAAGTTTTAATCATTGATGATTTAATTGCAACTGGAGGAACAGCTGAAGCAGCAGCGAAACTGATAGAAATATCTCAAGGAACTGTTGCAGGTTTTATTTTTGTGATAAATTTATTTGACTTACCAGGGAATAAACTTTTAAATAAAAAAGGGTACGAAACACATAACTTAATAGAATTTCCAGGACACTAATTATTTTCTAGAAAATTTTCTATATAGTCTTTTAAATTTTTTTTACCGAAATATTTAAATATTCTGTTATGGAGATTTTTATTAATTAAAGCTGAGGCATATCTTTCTCCTGCTCTTTTAGGTAAGTATTTGTATTTTGTTTTAAACATTTTTGCCACTTCTAGTATTGAGTAAGATTTTTTATTTGAAATACTATAATGTCTGCAAAGATTTTTTTTCCAGGCTAAATAACAAATATTAACAGTATCATCTATATGTGTAAATCTTCTAGTTTGAGATCCAGGTCTAACTACTGGTAAGGCTTTCTTTTTTTTATAATGATCTTCAAAAATCCCGATTACGGTAGACATATGCCCTTTACAAATTTGAGCAGGGCCATAAACATTGTAAAAATAAATTACCTCATACTTAAAGTTAAACCATTTTTTTAAATTTTCTAATAATTCTAAATTTTTTGCTTTTGTAAACGCATAAGGCGATAAGTTTTTGTCTTTTCCAGAGTTTCCAAGAGACGCTGAAGTAGCTGAATAAATCAATTTAATTTTATGCTTCAAACAAAAATTAAAAACCGCATTAGATCCAATTGTATTAGACTCTATACACCTATTCATTTTTAAAAAGCTTTGATAAATTCTGGCAAATTCCCCAAAATGAAAAACAGTTTTAATATTTTCAGGAGCCTTTATTATTTTTGAAATTTCAGAAGTATTACATTTCAAATATTTAACCCTAGAATTTTTGATGTGGTTTTTTTTTGTACCAGAGCTGTAGTTATCAAAACTTAAAATATCGTAATTAGTTTTCTTTATTAATAAATTTATAAGATTTGAGCCAACAAATCCCGCGCCTCCTGTAACAATAATTTTTTTCATTAAGCTTATAAGATCTTTATATTTTATAACGTATTAAATCAATCCAATCTTGGTCTAAACCATGACTCCTTTCCTGCAATAGAGTTTATCAACCCACTTAATCTACTAAGGTATATTTCTCTTTGTTTCTTATTTGAAGTGATAAAGCTTAATATGAGTTTCAAAGTTGCTGTAATTATTTTAGGTATAACTATTAATAATGCTAATAAAAAACCTTTGTGTTTTTTGTGATAATAAAAAGTTGACCACATCCAGTGCCAATTTCTATTTTTTTCTAATTCATGTAAAGACATTATCTTCACAGAACCACCTCCATCATGTTCTACTTTAATTTTTGGATTTACTAAAATTCTACCTTTTTTATTTCTAATTTGTTTACATAAATCTATTTCTTCAAAGTAAAGAAAAAAGTTTTCATCAAAGAATTTATTATTGAATTTTTCAATATTAAAGAACATGGCATAACCCTTAATATTATCTACTTCTAAAGTGTTTTCATTTTGAACATTATTGACAAAATCTTGATTAGGGCCAATCAACCAAAAATCATTATTCTTTGCTGCAGTATTATAAAATTCTTTTAAAGAGTTTTTCAAAAGCCTAGTATCGGGATTTAAGACAAGAGCAAATTTTGTTTTTACTTTTTTTAAACCAAAATTATTACCAGCTGCATAGCCATTGTTTTGCATAGTTAAAAAACACTCAACATTTGATCTATGGGCTTCAATTTTCTGTTTAAATTTCGTATCATTTGAATTTTCAATTATAATAATCTTTGACTCTTCGGGTATTGAGTCTATGCAAGAATAAATTTTGTGTTCACTTTTAAATGTTACAATTACAACAGTTATGTCACCAAAATTCATTAAATAATAATATTTGATTTTAAAGGATAATTCTTTTAATTGTTTATCATAAAATTGCCTAAAGTTCTTTTAAATATTAAAAAAATATGAAAAAAATCATTGTTACTGGGGGCTCAGGTTTTATTGGTAGTAATTTAGTTAATTTTTTAATTCAAAAAAATTTTTTTGTAATAAATATAGATAAGCAAAGCTATTCATCAAATAATTATAATAAGATTTTAAATAAAAATTATAAATTATTCAAATTAGATATAAATAATAAAAAAGAATTAATTTCAATAATTAGAAAGTATCGTCCTATGGCTATTTTTAATTTAGCAGCAGAGACTCACGTAGATAGATCCATAGATGGACCAAAAAATTTTATTAATTCAAACTTTGTGGGAGTTTTTAATTTACTTGAAGCCATAAGATATTTAAAAAAAAAAGATAATGTTAAGCTTAGGTTGATACATGTTTCTACAGATGAAGTGTATGGCGATATTAAAAAAAATGAAAGATCTAATGAAAACTTTTCATATAAACCAAGCTCTCCATACTCTGCTACAAAGGCTGCTGCAGATCATTTGATTAAAGCTTATATAAGAACTTATAAAATTGATGCTGTAATATCAAATTGTTGTAATAATTATGGTCCGTTTCAATTTCCTGAAAAACTAATTCCAAAAATTTTGTACAATATTTTTAATAATAAAGAATTACCGATATATTCAAAAGGTCATAATATAAGAGAATGGATTTATGTTAAGGATCACTGTAATGCCCTTTATAAATTGTTTTTAAGAGGAAGATCTGGTCAAAGTTATAATGTTGGTTCAAATATAAATCTAAAAAATATTGATTTAGTAAAAAAAATTCTCGAATTATGTAAAAAACAAAAAATCGAAATTGGAGCTAAATCAAAAATTTCTTTTATTAAAGATCGACCAGGTCACGACTTAAGATACGCATTAAATTCAAACAAAATAAAAAAAGAAATTAATTGGAAAAACAAAACAAATATTAATGATGGTCTTTTTCATACAATTAAGTGGTATAAAAATAATAAAAAATTTTTAAAAAAAACTTCTAATAAGATATTCACAAAGAGACTTGGGCTGAAAGTATGATAAAAAAAGGTATAATATTAGCTGGGGGAACTGGTTCTAGATTAAGTCCTTTAACTAAGTCAGTGAATAAACAATTACTACCTGTATACGATAAACCATTAATTTTTTATCCATTGTCTTTATTAATGCTCAATAATATTAAAAATATTTTAATTATAGTTAATAAAGGACAAATAGATAAATTTCGTAAAATTTTACCTGAAAAAAATAATTTAGGTATAAAAATAAAATATTTAGAACAAATAAAACCAAGAGGTTTACCTGATGCATTTATTATAGGAAAAAATTTTATAAATAAAGAAAATGTTGTTTTAATATTAGGAGATAATTTTTTTCACTCACTAAAAACTAAAGATATTTTTTTTAATAATTCAAAATTCAAAAATGGTGCAAAAATATTTATTTCAAAAGTTAAAAATCCAAAACTATTTGGTGTTGCTACTGTTAATAAAAAAAATAAAGTATTAGATCTTAAAGAGAAGCCAAGTAAACCAAAAACAAATTTAGCAATTACAGGTCTGTATATATTTGATAAATATGTTTCTGAATATAGTAAAAGGTTGAGGCCATCAAACAGAAAAGAGTTAGAAATTATAGATTTACTTAAAATATATCAAAAAAAAAATATGCTCGATGCACAACTTTTCAAAAGGGAAATTAAGTGGTTAGACGCTGGTTCTATTGATGATCTTATCAACTCATCAAATTATGTAGAAAAAGTAGAGAGAAACAAAAGAAGAAAAATAGCTTGTTTAGAAGATATTTCATTAAAAAAAAGGTGGATTGGAATTAAACAAATAAGAAAATCGATTAAATTTTACGGTAATTGTAAATATTCAAAATTTTTAAAAGGATTAATAAAAAATTAAATTTTATGAAAAAAATATTAATTACTGGTGGTGATGGAAGGTTTGCAAATGAGCTTAAGAAATTTAGCACTGTATTTAAAATGATTTTTTTAAGTAAGAGAGAGTTAAACATTAGTTCATCAAAATCGATTAAAAAAAATCTTGAAAAATTTAAACCGGATTATGTTTTTCATCTAGCTGGTTTATCAAGGCCAATGAAATTGCACAAAATAGATATTTGTAAAAGCATAGAGCTTAATATTATTGGCACATGTAATATTGTCAAAGAGTGCTCAAAAAAAAATATAAAACTAATTTATTTTTCTTCTAACTATTTATATCCAGGCAACAAAGGAAATTATAAAGAATCTGATCCAATTTTGCCTTGGAATAATTATGGATGGTCAAAGTTAGGTGGTGAAAGTGCAGTTCACATGTACAAAAATTCGTTAATACTTCGCTGTGCTTTAACAGAATATCCTTTTTCACACAAAAAAGCTTTTTCAGATGTTCAAAATAATTTTATATACCATAAAGATTTTATACCTATATTATTTAAACTTATATCGAAAAAAGGAATAATTAACGTTGGAAATAAGACTAAAACTGTTTTTGAGTTTGCTAAAAAAGAAAACAAAAATGTTATTAAAATAAAATCTAAAGGTATCATGCCTAAGAGGGTTGATATGAGCCTAAAAAAACTCTTTTCTATTATAAAAAAATGAAAATTAAAAAAACAAAGTTTAAAGGATTGTTCATTGTTAAACAAAAATTGAATATCGATAAGAGAGGTTATTTAAGAGAAACATATAATGATAAGATAATAAAAAAAAAATTTAATTTTGAATACTTTACCTTTTCAAAAGCGAATGTGTTAAGAGGTTTCCATTTTCAGATAAAAAATTCCCAATCAAAGTACGTTAATGTATTAAAAGGAAAAATATTAGATTGTGTAGTTGACCTAAGGCATAAGTCAAAAACTTTTGGTAAAATATTTAAAATTATTTTGTCTGAAAAAAATTCATTAGGCCTTTTTATACCAAGAGGCTTTGCGCACGCTTATTATTCTTTAGAAAAAGAAAATCTAATTTATTATAAACTTGATAATTATTATAAACCCAAATTTGAACGTGGAATCATTTGGGATGATAAAAAATTAAATGTTAAATGGCCTTCAAAAACACCATATATATCTAAAAAAGATAAACAAATGCCCAAGTTAGAATATTATCTAAAAAATAAAAAACTCCTTAATTTTAAATGAATTATAGAAATTTTGATTTTAAAAATAATTTTATTCTCATAATTTTAAGTTTTTTTTTTTCATTATTATTTTTTAATGATCAGGTAGCCGTTAGAGGCGGTCTAATTATCTCTGAGGAAATTAAATTTGTTGGTGAAATATCACCACTAAAATTTTATTTTTTAAATTCATGGACGTTTTTAACACAAACCACAGCCATTTTATTGAAATTTGGATTTTCTCCAAAATTTATATCTTTCATACTTGTATTCATACTTAATATAATTTTGTTTTATAGTTGTTTTCTTATATTAAATAAGTTTACAAATAATTTTATCCTATCATTAATAATTACGTTATTTTTAATTTTTTTTCAAAAAAATTTAGGCGATACTGATTATCCATCTTTAATTTACACTATTCATACTTTCGGTGCATATTCACAAGCTCTTGTAGGTCTAATAATTACTTTATTAATCTGTAACTATTTAAGATTATCAATTTTTTTTAGCTTCTTGTTATTTGTCATTCACCCTATAGTTGGTTTGTGGGTACTTACTATTTTGTTTACATTGATTTTTTTTTTAAAAGAAATGCCAAGCTACAAGAAATTAATTATTTATGTTACTCCAGGACTTATCTTAGCTGCTTTAAGTTTATCATTTTTCCTTTTTTCATCATTAGACACTTACTCCTACGATCGAAATCTATTTAATATCTATATGGATAAATGGGACGGACATAGAGCTAAAACTGGTGATATACACTTTGAATATATATTTAAAACAATCATTGTATTGATCGTAATAAATTTTTTTATAGAAAATAAAAAAAAATATAAATTTATTATCTATTTTTTAAATTCTTTAATAATCTCATCCATACTCATATATTTTGTTTTCAAATTCTCTAACCTAAATAGCGTTGGAGTGTTCTCAAGTATTATACCAGGAAGATTTATGGCTACTTATACTTTTATATCCTGGCCTTTAGTTTTATCTTTAATTTATGAAAAATTTAAAAAATATAATTACATAAATAATCTTTTTTATTTATTGATAATTATTTACTCTATAATGCATAATAAAAATTTTATTCAGGTAAAAAATAACCTTTCAAATTTAGAAATTTTATCACTAAATAAAAATCAAAATAAAATTTTCCGTGAATTGAAAGATTTGAAAGATACTAAAAACATAATAGCAACTGAAAATGCAACTTTTAATACATTATATATATCAAAAAAACCTGTGTTATTAAGTAGATCGTTTGATTTTCTTCCCTATCATCCCTACTTGGTGAATGATATTAAGGAAATTTTAGAGGAGGTATATGGCTATAACTTTAACAATCCACCTATAAAAAATTATCCTTATTTAAATGATAAATATATTAAAGATAATTTTGAAAAAAGGTCAAAAAAAGATTGGATAAAAAATTAAAAATAAATTCAAATCTAATTATGTTATTACGCCTAATAATTGGAACTTAAATTTAGAGCTTATTTCAAAAGATAAAAATTTTAAAATTTATAAGATTATTTAATTTTTTTCTTAATTTCTTTTATAATATAGCTATCTCTTCCCCTGACTTCCTCAAATATTCTTGCCATATAAATTCCAATAATTCCTAACGTCAATAATACAATGCCTGAAAAAAATGATATGGTGATTATTATACCTGCAGTTCCTGGAACAGCTATGTTAGTAAATTTCATATAAAGTGCATAAATAATTAAACAAATTGAGAATATAATTGAAACCATGCCCAACAAAATTCCAAAATATAATGGTTTAAGCGAATACGCAGTCACTCCACTTATAAATTGAGATACTGGTCCTGCAGATAATAAAGGAAACTTTGTAGATCCCTGAGACCTAGCTTCTCTTACATAATTGACGTAACTTTGCTTAAAACCCACCCAGACTGATAAACCTCTAATGTACGGTCGAAATTCCTTTTGTTTAAGAATTTTTTCTAAAGCTTTTTTTGAGATTAATTTAAAATCTCCTGCTTCGATAGGAAGTTTAATATCAGACAAAAAATTAATTATCTTGTAGGCAATTTTAGTAACAAAAAGTTTTAATTTTGACTCACCTAGCCTCTCAGTTCTTATAGTGTGCACTATATCCGATCCATTTTCATACTCTTTAATAAGTTTTGTTATAAGTTCAGGTGGATCCTGCAAATCTGAATCCATGTAAATTATGCAATCACCTTCAGCGTGTTTAAAGCCTGCGAGAACACAGGGACCCACACCAAATGTCCGAGACATATTAATTAAAGTAATTGGAAAATTTTTTTGTAAATTTAGTAGTAATTTTTCTGAATTGTCATCTGAGTCGTCATTAACAAAGATTAACTCATAATCATAGTTAGATAGTTTTTTTATAGCATTATCGACTCTTTTAACGAGTTCTTCCAAATTTTTTTCTTCATTTTTGAAAGAAAAAACAAAAGAAATTAATTTCATAGAACAATTATTAAACTATTTAAACTTATATTAAAATGTTAAAAATTTATGAATTATGAAAAATATAGATTTGGTTATTCTAGCAGGTGGTAAAGGTTCAAGAATTAAAGAATATTTGGGAAATAAACCAAAACCAATGATCAAATTTAATAATATTCACTTTTTACAATATTTGATTAATTCTTTGAGTAAATTTTCATTCAATAAAATTTATATTTTAGCTGGTTTTAAACATAAAATTATTTTTAATCAATTTCATAATAAAATTTTTAATCTTACAAAAATTAAATGTTTAAAAGAAAAAAACCTTATGGGTACAGGGGGTGCGTTATTAAATTTAAAAAAAGAAAAAGTAAATGATTTTGTTTTAGTTAATGGTGATACTATTTTTGATATTAATGTAAATAATTTGGTTAAATCTTGCGGAAAAAAAAAATTAGGAAGTGTCGCTTTAGTTTCAAATAAAAAAAACACAAATAATTATAAATTACATAATTTGAGTGTAAAAAATAATAATCTCATATACCAAAAAAAAGGTACCCTAATGAATGGTGGGGTTTATTTCTTCAAAAAAAAGATATTAAATTTGATTCCAAAGAAAAAATTTTCTTTAGAAAGTCATTTTCTACCTAAGTTAATAAATAAAAAACTCTTAATTGGAAAAGTATATAAAGATTTTTTTTTAGATATAGGTACACCTAAGTATTTAAAAGTTTCAGAAAAAAAATTAAAACACTATTTCAAAAAACCCGCAGCATTTTTAGATAGGGATGGGGTAATAAATCATGATTTTGGTTATGTGTATAAACAAAAAGATTTTAAGTTTAAAAAGGGAGTGATTGAAGGCTTGAAATATCTTAGTGAAAAAAATTATTTAATTTTTTTAGTAACTAATCAGGCTGGAATAGCGAAAGGGATATTCAAAGTGGAAGATTTTTTTGAGTTACAATCTTATATCAGTAAAAAATTATTAAAGTATAATGTTATGATAAATGACGTTCAATACTCTCCGTATCACCCTAAAGGCAGAATTATAAAATTTAGAAAAAAAACTAATTTAAGAAAACCTGGAAATCAAATGATTAAGAATATTTTCAATAAATTTTTAATTGATAAAAAAAAGAGTTTTATGATTGGTGACAAGATATCAGATAAAAAGTGTGCTAATAAAAGTGATATAAAATTTTATTATAATGAAATAAACTTCAAAAATTTGATAAAAAAAATTACTTAATAATTATTAATAACTTTATTCTTATCATTCGTAAAAATTTGAATTAATTCTGAAATTCCATCGTCTAGAGAAATGCTAGCTTTAAATCCTTTTTTTTCAATTTTCTTGTTGCTAACAAAATAATCTCTCTTATCAGGGTCTTTTCTATTAGTTACAATTTTTATTACTAATTTTTTATATTGTTTTTTAATTTTTTTTGCTAGCATAATCTTACTTATGTTTGCAGATGATAAGCCTAAATTGTAAACATCATTTTTTAGTTTGTTAAAATTTTTCATCGTAAAAATTATAGCATTTACCACATCTCTTACGTGAATAAAATTTCTTCTAAAATGTGGCTCAAATAGTGTTAGTTTTTTTTTCTTAATTGCGGTGTTAACAAAGTTGTTGACTAGTAGATCGCTCCTCATTCTGTAACTGTGTCCAAATACTGTGGCTAATCTAAAACAAACATGGTTTTTAATTTTATCTCTTACAAGATCCTCTCCGTCACATTTAGTTCTTCCGTAAAGAGATATAGGGTTTAAAGGGCTATTTTCATCACAGTACTTATCTTTTTCACCTATCCCGTAACCTGAGTTAGTTGTTAAATAAATTACTTTATTTTTTTTATTTACAATTTCACAGAGAGTTTTTATTGTTCCTAAATTAGTACTTACAGCATCCTTTTTAAATTTTTCACATAAAGGCGCACCAACTAAAGCAGCTAAGGGAATTATAAAATCATGCTTTTTGACAAGCTTTTTCATCAAATTTTTTTTTCTAACATCATCACAAATTAACTTAAAATTTTTATTGAAGTACAAGTGGTTCAAAGAGCCCTTGTCGTACTTAAGCAAATCCACTACAGTTACTTTATGACCTAAGCTCAGAAGCTTTGTACTAAGCATCGTACCAATATATCCTGCTCCACCTGTTATAAGAACGTTGCTCATAATTTAAATTTTCTTAGCGTTTTTATCTCTTTTACTTAAAATCGGTTTTTTTAAAGGCCACTTAACATTTATTTTTGGATCATTCCATAGAAAACTTTTTTGATTGCTTGCATCAATGTACTTCCCATTATAACTCCATTTATAATGGAATATACATTTATCTGTTAAACATAAGTGTGCGTTTGCATAATATGGAGGTATAAGTATCAACTTTGGTTTTTTATGATCAACAATCCATTTTTTGTGTTTTAAAAAGTTTTTTGAGTTTTTTCTTACATCTACTGCAACTAATAAAAATTTACCGTAAACACTAGTTATAAGCTTCCATGACTTAAAATCACAATGAAAACCTCTTAAAGTATTTTTTTTTGATAGAGAAAATTTATCATGGTTGAATTTAATATTTTTAAATAAACCTTTTTTCCATGTGGTCCAAAGAAGACCTCTCTTATCTTTAAAATTGTTTTGGTTTATAACCTTTATATCATTAAACACTTGAATTTAAATCACCTTTGATTTTTCTTTTGAGTTTTATTTTTGTCATTTCAACAATATTATCTGCTGCAACTTTTCCAAATTTTTTTTCTATTAAATTTAAAAAAGGTTTATGATTATGATATTTATCAAAAGCATCATCTCTAAGAGAAATTATTTCTGCTGCTGATAGTTTGTCTGTTGGCAATGGTAATGTTTCGTAAGCATGAAATGAGTATCCTTCATAACTTTCCGGAAGTTTGGTACCTTCTTCTAAAGCTTTTTTATACAAAAGACTACCAGGTAAAGCCATTGCTGCATAAGTATTCCATCCTGCTGTACATAACTCTAGACTTAATTCCATAGTTTTTTGAATAGTCGCTTTAGTATCTCCTGGTAAACCAAATATGTAATTCGCCATTACATTAATATCTGCCTCATGCACTTTCTGTATAACTTTACGAACATCTACATCCTCAAATTTTCCTTTATCAACCTCTAATCTTACTGACTTATCTCCACTTTCTATTCCAAGAGCTAACCATTTAATTCCTGCTCTTCTGACTAATTCTAATATTTCTGGTCTTTTAACTGTATCTATTCTGCTGTAACTCCAAATTCTAAGACTGTCGTCTTTGTTCCTTTCAGCTAGTTCCTTACATAAGGGAATATAATATTTTGGGTTTAATAAAAACATTTCATCAACTATCCTTATAGTTTTCACACCCATGCTAATCAATTTATCAAATTCTTTAATGATAAAGTCAGTAGACCAAAATCTCATGCCACTGTAATTAGAAGCCACTCCAACCTCTTCGTTATCATCTCTGTTTAAAATATTGATCATACAAAAATTACATCCAAACTGACATCCAAGACTAGTTTGTAAACTTGCGTAAGGAGTTCTTTTTTCAAAATCGTATTCTGCATGCCACATAGGTGCTCTGTATAAATCTAAAGGTTTTGATTTATAAGGCAATAAATCCCAAGCATAACCAGGAAGATCTTTATCCATTTTATCATTAGGCACTACTTTTTCTGGATCATTCATTATAATTTCATTTTTATTTCTATAAGCTATTCCTTTTATTTTAGCTAAATTCTCCACCGAATATTCTCCAATCTTCAGGGCATTCCTTAATGCATAAACACCCTCGTTAGTAAAAACAAAATCAATACTCTTCTCTTTTTTAAGAGTTTCAATTGGAAGAGCTTGCACATGAGACCCGACTATTGAGATTGGAATATTTATATTTTTTTTTAAATATTCTGAAACATGAATTGCACCGCTCATATTAGTTGTACCGGCATTCACATTTTGTCCATAAACAACAAGGCAAATTAATTTAGGTTTAAGATTTTTAATTCTCTTTAAGATTTTTTCTTCAGACAAATCTTCTGCATTTGCGTCCAAAATATTTACTTTAAATCCTACATCTCGAGTTGATTGAGCAAGTAGTAATGCCCAAGTTGGGGGTTCTATAGCTGAATATGTAACAGATAATTTTTGATATGTTTTTCCAGAACTTTTAGTTACCAGAAATAAACAATCTATTTTTTCTTTTAAATTCATCTTTTTTATAAAGAAATATTATTCAATAATTTAGTAATTTGTAAAATTTTTTTCTCATTTAATGATGGATAATTACCAATATAGTAACCAAAAAAATGAACTTGTTCTACATTCTTGAAATTTTTAAAATTTTTAATTTTGATAACATCTTTCAAGTATGGTTGTCGAAGTTGATTCCCTCCACCTGCATTTCCTCTTCTAAATTCAATTTTATTTTTTGTCAAAACTTGTTCAAAATAGTTTCTTTTTTTTATATTTTTGGTTTTTAGAATGATTGGAAATGCATAATTTGAACTTCCTGACATTTTATAGTCTGTAAAGTATTTTTTTTCATCTAAGTTTTTTACAAATAGTTCAAAATTTTTAGTTCTATCTTTATTATTTTTATCTAATGATTTTAGTTGATTTAAACCAAATACAGCTCCAATTTCGTTATTTCTAAAATTAAGTGTGGGATATAAAAAAATAAATTGAGGTGACAAACTACTATATTTTTTTCTCATTTCTCTTTCAAATTTATTATTTTTCGCTTCACGAGCCATACCATGAGATCTAAATATTTTTGATAATTCATAAATTTTTTTATTATTTGTACACACCATACCTCCCTCTATGGTTGTCATATGATGAGCATAGTAAAATGAAAAGTTTGAAATTAATCCAAAAGA
>MDTB01205234.1_pt1 | contig 13819 bp, 11 predicted proteins | sample 811161 | NCBI WGS metagenome assembly MDTB01 (sample SAMN05326650, study PRJNA326480) | marine metagenome | isolation source: seawater | place: Mediterranean Sea | collected 2009
GGGTCCCCTTCTTGGTGAATTCCCAGATCTCCGTGAATCGCCTCCGTTGGATGCATGAAGGCGGATGCTGTGCCAGTGCTACAAAGTGTAGCCGCCACTTTTTTAGCTAAATGGCCTGATTTTCCAATTCCAGTTACAATTACTTTTCCATCGCTTTCTGCAAGAATATCAAGGGCTTTTGGAAAATTTTCATCTATTTTTTCCGCACATTTTTTTATAGCATTTGCTTCATTCTCCATGACTTTTTTTGCTTCAATTATTTCACGAAATTTTGAAGGGGCTTGTGTAAACATGGGCTCTTGAGTCATCTTATAAAATAATCTAAATTAGTATGCGTTATTCTAAATACTTGATATCGCTGTTACAGACATTATCTTCTTATCTATATGTTTCAGGTTACATTCTCAGATCAAAGTTTATCTATATTAAATTCTCTTTCGCAAGGCGAACAATTAGTTCTTATGGAAAAACTAAGTTCTCTTTCAAGCGATATTCTTAATGGAAGTAGTCAAGACATTGGAAAATTTAATCGCAAAGGTAAGTTGTTTTATCGGCTTCGCGTTGGAACTTTCCGTATTTATTTCGAGAAAATTAAAATCGCTCTACATTGTCATTTCATTCTTCCTAAAAACTCTTTGAATGACTTTCTTTTTCGATGTAAATTACCAGCTTCTGAAGAAGCAGTCTTAGAGAACCATCAAAACTTTTGGGAATATCTTGAAAAACTTGCATCCAAATAAGTATCTATGAGAATAACCATCCTTATAAATGTTGATTTCAAGGTTTTTTTTCACAGGCTTTTTTTTCCTCACTCGTTATGAATAAACTCACAAACACAATTGTTTGCCTTAACCTGTGACAAACAGCACTTTATAAACTTATTATAGATATTCTCTTTCTTAATAATAAGATGTTTTATATATAAAAGATTATAATTAATATTTATACGTTGTTATTTGTCATAAGATTTTACATACCCAATACTAATGAAATTTAAGATTAACAGGGATCACTTTAGTTCAGGACTTCAACTTGTCACAAGCGTTGTAGGATCACGAAAGACCATGCCTATCCTGCAAAATGTTCTTATTGAAGCTAGGGAGAATATAATTCACTTAACTACAACGAACCTAGATCTTGGTATACGGTGTTCAGTTAAGGCAGAGGTTTCAGAAGAAGGTTCTGTAACTTTACCCGTGAAAGACCTTTCAAGAATTGTAAGAGAACTCGCAGATATGGAAGTGAGTGTAGAATCTTCAGATACCGCAAAGTCAACAATAACCACGAGAGGGTCTATTTTTAATCTTATAGGAATGGATAGTAAAGAATTTCCTCCGCTTCCTGAGCTGGAAGATAGAAAAAGTACAGAAATAGGTAGAGATGAATTAACTCAAATGTTAAAAAGTGTTTCATTTGCCCAATCTGTTAATGAAGAAAGGTATATGTTAAAGGGAGTTTTCTTTCAATTTGACAAAGAACTTTTATCTTTAGTTGCTACAGACGGAAGGAGACTAGCCGTCGCAACTAAGGTTATGGAATTAAATGAAAATGCTCAGGGTGAGTTTATATTACCATCTTTAACGGTTAATGAATTAGAAAAATTACCGAAAACAGGAGATAAGATTAATTTATCATTCACAGACAGACAGGTTGCTATAGAATTAAAAGTAAATTCTTCTGAGGAAGAGCAGGGATTTCAAAATTCTATTTATTTAGTTTCAAAAGTAGTAGAAGGAAAATATCCAAATTATAAACAGGTGATTCCAAAAGATGATTTTAAATCTGCCATGGTAGAACGAGAACTAATGCAGGAATGCGTAAATCGCGCAGCTTTAGTGTCTGATGAAAGAGTAACATTGCGAATAAAAAATAAAGAAATGGAAATTTCAGGACAAAGTTTACTGGGAGATGCTTGTGAATCAATGCCTGTATTGTATGAAGGAGAAGAATCTACAGTGTCTTTCAATCCAAAGTTTTTGTTAGACCCTCTTCGTTCGATCCAAAAGGATCAAATATCTTTTGAATTTAGAGATGACATGAGTCCAGGAGTTTTTAAAGTTTCACCTGATGAAAAAGAATTACCCAATATACTGTGTGTAGTTATGCCTATCAGAACGGATTAAACCAAATTATTCAATAAAACTAGCAGCTGAATTATTAATAGAAGGATATGTATAATTTTGCCCAGCATAATTTTCTAAAACAATAGATCCGTCCCGTTCAAAGGTTGTATAATTAGGGGAAACAGGAATTTTACCTCCTCCGTTTGGAGAATCTATTACAAATTGAGGTATTGCATACCCCGAAGTATGTCCTCTTAAACCTTTAATTATATCAATACCCACCTGAACGTCTGTTCTTAGGTGCGAACTTCCTTTAATAAGGTCACATTGATATAAATAGTAAGGTTTTACTTTCATAATTAAAAGTCTATGTATAAGACTTTTCATAATATCTATGTTGTCATTAATACCTTTAAGTAAAACAGATTGATTACCTAAAGGAATGCCGGCTTTTGCTAACTTATGTGTTGTTTCCTTTAATAACAAAGTACACTCGTCAGGATGATTTACATGTAAACTTAACCAAAGATTTGCGGATTTAGAAAAAACATTAAGCAATGACGAAGTAATTCTTTGCGGAAGAAAAACCGGAACACGGGTTCCTATTCTTATAAATTCTACATGTTCTATTTTGCTTAATGAAGATAAAATCCCGCCAATCTTTTCATCAGATAGCAATAAAGGATCACCACCGCTAATTAACACATCTCGAATAGAAGAATTTTGTTTTATGTAATCAAGACCAGCTTCAATCTTTGGATGAAAACCGTATCCCTGAGCATTGGAAACAAGCCTACTCCTTGTACAATACCTACAATATGATGCACACCGATCCGTAACCAGGAAAAGAACTCTATCAGGATATCTGTGAACTATAGAGGGAACTGGCATATCAGATTCCTCGCCAACTGGATCCCAAACTTCTTCAGGTTTATAAACGGATTCATTACCAACTGGTATAACTTGCTTTCTGATGGGACAGTTTGAATCAGAAGGATCCATGAGATTAAAAAAATAAGGAGTAACCGCTACAGAAAGACGATTTTCGGCGAATTTTAACCCATCTTTTTCATCTTTTGAAAGATTTAAAAAAGAAGAAAACCCATCTGCAGTCTTGATACGATTTTTCATTTGCCAACGCCAATCTAACCAATCTTTATCAGAAACATTTGACCAATGGCCTTTACCTTTAAACCAATACTTGAGCGAATCGTTGGGAAACATAATGACTGACTACCATAGGTAAAGATCTATTGACAACAGTTACTTTGAGTTAAAAATTAAATCGTGAAATATGCATTAATCGTACTTGTAATGGGCATTAACCTAATTCAAGCAAACAACAAAAGAATTACAGATCTTAATTTTTCAATTCCATCAACTCAGGAAATTTCATTCACTAACTTTACATTCGAAAAGAAAGTTGTGAAAATAATTTTCTTTGTTTCCCCACATTGTCGGTTTTCTGTGAAATACATGAAGTTCATTTCAACACTGCAATTAGAAAATGGTTTAAAAAAGTATCAAATTATATTGGTTTCCCCAAATTATCCTCAATCTCTAATACCAGATGATTTGTCCTATTCGGACATTGGAGCCGATGTAAGTGATATGAAAATAATAAAGGATAGATTCAATATTGATTTTCCATTTATTTACGACGGAGAAAATCAAATACTAACAAATTTTTTCGGAATTAAGACCACGCCAACCGTTGTAGTGTTAGGTTTAGAAAATCAAATATTATACAAAGGTAAAATAGGAGATATAAAAAAAAGTGGAGAAATAGACACATCATTTTTTAAAGAATTTGTTTATAATAAAGAGAAACAAGAAGAATTCACTATTACAAAAGTTACAGGAACAGAAATTAAAACAAAAAAGGATTTAAACACTACCGCAAAAATTTTAAGAAGGTATTCAAATGAAACAGTAAGAATATCAGAAGGCGATAAAGAAAAGATTTCATTTTTTATGAAATTCAATAATAAAGTAATTACTTTATTTTTCATTTGGGAATATGACAATATAAATTCCAGAGATAATCTGTTAAAAGTTACAGATATTTACAAGAGATACAGGAAACGCGGCCTTTCTCTTATAACAATTTGCGTATCCGATAAAACACATAAAGATTTGATACTTCAATCTCTTCAGAGATCACAAACCTCTACTCATAACTTTGTAAGTAATTTTTATGAAACACAACCAATCTATAAACTGATTGGTTATAGTAATAAAACTATTGCACCAATACTTGTAAGTCTTGGAAAAAGTGGAGAATTACAATTTATAATGCATGGTAATATTATGGAAAATAAATTGAGATCCAAAATACTACATTTATTAGATAAATAGAAATAATGCACAAATTGAAATAAGAAATGCAATCTTTGTTTTTACTCGTGTAAATAGATTAATTGTAATTAGTAAAATCATCATATAAAAATAGTACTGTTCAAAGGAAATTAATTTATTATTTTTTAATGTAATGTAACTCCATTTTTCACCTGCCATAATTTCACAAAATTGTATTAGTATTATTATTGTAAAATTATAGATTGAACTTATCCATTCTGTGTGAGGTAGCCATGATAATGATATCGTTATAAATGAAATTGGCATAAGTATGGCGATTATTGGAATTAAAACCATATTTGAAATAAGCGATATTGGCACGATGAGAGAAAAACTTTTTGCAAGAACTAAAAAACTACCACAGAATGCCGCAATGTTTATTAAATTTAGATGAGTCACATGTTTAAGAAATTTAAGATGAAAATTTTTATTCAGATCTTGTAAAAGCCATATAATGGTCAGAACAACTGAAATGGAGAGAATGAACCCAAGGTTGTTTATGTTGTTATTGTCTGAAATTAGAAGTATCGTTCCTGCAACACACAATGTATTGATGGTAGGGACCCGAACACCTATCAGTCTAGTAGATACCCATATGAGAAGCATTAAGTAGGCTCTTACGGATGATACTGAGAAATTTACTAGATGAAGATAGTACATAAGAATTATCATCGTAGTTAAATTGGCAGTTATTTGTTTCATACCTGATAATCTTAGTAATTTTGAGATAGCTAGAAATAAACAACCAACATGAAGTCCACTTACGGCAAATAAGTGTAAAGTTCCGGAATTTCGAAATACAGTTAATTGAGACTGACTTAATGCAGTTTTATCACCAAATAAGAATGCCTGTGTAAATGCCTTTACATGAGTAGATAAGTTTTCATTTTGCCAAATAGAAGCAACATGTCTGGGTCTTAATTTTTTTGGAGCAAAATTTTTAATCTCGTCCACATAGCATATGATTTTAGTAGGGGTTTCATCTAGATGTTGTTTTGCTAAATAAGATTTTCCTCGGATTCTAGAGATTAGAAATCTTTTAAACTTGATATTTTTATTAAATAAAAAAAGGTGTTGCGTCGTGCTAAATTCTTGTAGCAATTCTGTATTTGTTAAAATTTGCCCATACCTCGCAGTAAATTTTTTCTCTCCAACCGTAACATTATACTTTGCAGGTTGAAGTTGTACCCATGTGTTTAATTCCGAAAAATGGTTTTTATTAAATTCTTTAAGTTCTATTTGGGGAGTTTTTTTATTAATCATACAGTAGAATAGAACCAATAAAGTTATTGATACTTCACAATAATTTCTTTTTTTCAGGTTTATGATTGTTAAGAAAAAAAGAATGGAGAACATGATTACAGTACCAACGAGGCTCATATGCTCTACTTTGTACAAACAAAATAAAGTTAATGTGACTAGGAATATGTAGATCGTTGGAATTCTAAACAGCATACATCCAGTTTAATTCAGTGTTTGCATATAATAGCTGTGATCATATCTTAAAATTAGTGCTCTACGATCGACAATATATGCGTAAACCCCTTGGGGTAAATTTAAAATCTTTAACTGATTATTTAATACTTTTTATCATATTGGTTTTTGTAATACAGTCAGTTATTAGATTTTTTGAAAACGATCTTTGGGTACTAAAGTTCTTTGGTCTTTCACCTGACGGATTGTCTTCGGGGCTAATCTGGACTTTTTTAACATACAGCTTTTTGCATGAAGGTCCCTTGCATTTACTTTTTAATATTATCGGAATTCACTTTATTTCAAGAAATGTTGAACACTCTTTAGATTCTACGACATATGTCGTACTTTACTTACTCAGTTCATTCTTGGGGGCATTATTTTGGATATCTTTTAACTTCGGTGGGTCTTTTTTGATAGGTAGCTCAGCTTTTGTAATGGCGAGTTTGGCTCACTTTTGTCTTCAACGGCCTAATCAACCAATCACCTTTCTTTTATTTTTTATCCTTCCAGTCACACTTAAACCTAAATATCTTTTACTAGGAGTACTTGGCTTAGAGTTGTACGGTTTCTTGTTTTCAGAACTTAACAATTCCTCGGGAATAGCGCATTCTGCTCATCTGGGTGGAATGATTGCAGGTGCGATTGTATATGCTCCTTTTTTTAATAAATTAAATCTCCCCAAATTTACTTTTGCTAAACCTGGGCACCGGAAAAAGAAATCCATTCAAAAAAATTCATACAGTATAAATGTCGGTCTTAATAAAAATTTAGAAGAAGAAGTTGATAAAATACTCGACAAAATAAACGAAAATGGTTTTGGAAGTTTAACTGATGAGGAAAAAAAACTCTTAGAGAAAGCAAAAAGCCTTTTCAACGAAAAGAACAACTAATTATGCATTTACACTTAAACTTTAAGTTTCTATTCCTTCTCTTTTATTCAGTTGCAATATCGTGTAAAGCAAGTTCGCAAGCTACGCCACTGTACCCCAACGCGTTAATGAAGCACGAAACTCAGTGGCTTATCAAGGTGCTTGAGCAGGCTCATTACAATAAATTAGGAATTACAGACCTTAATGCGAGTGCTTTCATTGATAGATTCGTCAATAAATTAGATAAGCAAAGACTATATTTTACCGCCCAAGAAGTAGAAGATTTTCACACGAAATATTCCAAAACACTCCAATCGCACTTTGAACAGGGAAATCTTCTTCCAGGATTTGAGATATACAACCAATACAAAACAAAGGCGATATCCAGATTGAACTGGGTTCTTGTCGAATTGGACTCTGACCCAAGCTTATTTATCGATAAAAATTATACCGCAAATAGAGAGAAAAAAAATTGGGCCACTACTGAAAATGGATTAGATTCTTTATGGAAAGATCTCATAAATTTCGAATACATTCGAGAGGTGATACAGCAGATTGATGAAAATACAACCAAGATATCGAAAAATACTCCTGAACTTAAAGACTACATTGATGAATCAAGAGAAAATTTAAAGAGAAGTTATTCTAGGTGGATCAAAAACATTAATGAATTTGAATCTAGTGATGTTCAAGAAATCTACCTTACTACACTCACCCATATGTTCGATCCTCATACTGTTTTCATGAATATGAAAGAAAAAGAAAAGTTTGATCAAGCAATGAATAACGAATTTGTAGGCATCGGGGCAAGATTACAAGATGAGGATGGTTACTGTACAATTAAAGAACTTTTACCGGGCGGACCTGCTGAAGCCTCAAGAGAATTAGAACCAGAGGATATTATACTCAAAGTCGCACAATCAGACGGAGACTTCGTGGATGTTGTGGACATGAAGCTCACCAAAATTGTGGATTTGATAAAAGGTCCTAAGGATACATTGGTTAGACTAGAAATTCGCCCTATCCAAGATCCCAGTTCTGTAAAAGTTGTTAGAATAGTAAGGGATAAAATAAAATTAACCGAAAACTTAGCTAAAGCTTTCGTAAAAAAAATAGAATTAAACGGAGAGGAAATAAATATAGGCGTAATCGAACTACCCTCCTTTTATGGTTCTTCTGGTAGTGGACCTAAAGCTACAGATGATGTTGAAGAACTCATTGCTAAACTCAAGTCCTACGACATTAAAGGCCTCATTCTGGATCTAAGACGAAATGGAGGTGGTTACCTTAGCGAAGCCGTAAACCTAACGGGATTGTTTATTTCAAGGGGCCCAGTCGTACAGGTAAAGAATACTGATGGAAAAATTAGGAAAAAATTTGATTTTAACCCTAAGGTTGCTTGGAATGGACCTCTTTTTACATTAGTTTCTAGATATTCTGCCTCGGCATCAGAAATTGTGGCAGGTGCTCTCAAGGATCATAACAGAGCAATAATAATTGGAGATGAAACAACACACGGCAAGGGAACAGTTCAATCTATGATTCAGATGAATCTGCCCTTTAATATTTTATCTAGCAGCAATACCGGGAAAACAAGTGCAGCCAAAATAACAATCCAAAAATATTATCTACCGAGTGGAAGAAGTACTCAAATAAATGGAGTTAAAAGTGATATTTCGATACCATCTATTAACATGTTTTTACCTATTGGTGAGTCAGATCTGGATAATGCTCTTCCCAACGATAGCATTCCTGCAGTAAATTTCAGGAAGACTTTAGAGCAATATTCTTTTAATAAACTTGCGATAGATACCCTTAAAAAGGATGCAGAAGAAAGAAGAAAAAAATCAGATGTATTTAACTATTTGAATGAAAATATAGATTTCTTTAAACAAAAAAGAGAGAAGAAAACATTTTCTTTAAATCTTGAACATAGATTAGACCAAAGAATACAAGAAAATAGCAAAAACGAGGATTTCAAAAATATATTTAAAGGATTCAGCAAGCTCTCCTACCCAAGTAGAGAAATAGTTTTATCGATTGTCAGTGATCAGATCAGTCAATCAAGAAAGGCAAGGGGTCTTGACTTAAATGAAACCGATTCAATAAAGGAATTTAAAATACCTACCGACTTAGACATTTCGCTGAATGAAACCTTGAATATTTTACGCGTTCATCTCTCTGCAGAAAAAGCTTTGGGAACCGCGCAGAAATCTAACCAAGAAACTCCAAAGATTTAATTTTAAAGCATTGCTAAAAGAAATCTTCTTTTTCCAGTAAAATCCTTTTTAATGAAGGACTTTCTAAAATGTTTGTTTAACATCTTTAGTAAATATTCACTTTGATTATGCCCAATTTCAAGCGCTAGGAGGCCAGACTTACATAAAAGAGATGGGGCAATATCAATAATTTTTTCTAAATCATAAATACCTTCTTTTCGGGAAAGAAGAGCATCCTTTGGATCATGTTCTTTAACTTCTGGTTCAGTATCCAACCATTCCTTTTCGGAAAGATATGGTGGATTAGCAACAATTACATTTACCCTATCAAGGTATATAGAAGAATTATTCCAGTCATATTGAATAATATCAACATGCTGGTCGCATTTGTTCAAAATTACATTTTCTTTGGCTAGGGAAATACAGTTAACTGACTTATCTATGCCAAGGCATTTAGCATGTGGATAAATTTTGGCTAGTGAGATTATAATTGCACCACTTCCAGTGCCAAAGTCGAGTATACTTCCCTGAAAACCAACCGGAAGATTAGAAGAAATTAAATCGACTAACTGTTCCGTTTCAAAACGTGGAATAAGAGCACGTTTATCACATTTAAGCATAATACCGTGAAATTCGACATAACCCAAAATATGCTGAAGCGGTTCCCTTTTAGCACGCCTTGAAATTGCATGGCGAATTTTATTTAAGGTTTCTTCATCGGAAATAATATGTTTATCTAGATAAATATCTAGTTTTTTGATCTTTAGGAAATTACATATGATCCACTCTGCATCAATCTTTGCACTCTTTATTCCTTTTTTACTTAAAAAGGTAGAAGACTTCCTTAAAATTTCTAAAGCAGAAAATTGTTCATTCATTTTTATCTAAATGAATTGTACGTATCTTTTCAGCAAGATCTTCTTTTTCGAGAAATTCAATTATATGATTAATATCTCCCATCATTGATTCTTGTAATGCATGAGAAGTGTAATTTACTCTATGATCAGTAATTCTGCCTTGTGGAAAATTATAGGTTCTTATTCTTTCGCTTCTATCTCCAGTTCCAACTTGATTTTTACGATTCAGAGCGTACTTTTTATTTTCCTCAGATTGTTTCTTTTGAAGCAACCTGCTCCGCAAAACCGTCATTGCCTTATTTTTATTTTTCAGCTGTGATCGTTCGTCAGCACAATAAACATTTATTCCGCTAGGGATATGCTGAATTTGAACAGCTGAATCGGTTGTGTTAACCCCCTGCCCTCCGGGGCCACTAGCTCGGCATACACTAATTTCCAAATCGTTAGGATCAATTGAAATTTCTACATCTTTTGCTTCAGGTAAAACTGCAACAGTAGATGTCGAAGTGTGAATTCTGCCGCCTGCTTCAGTAACAGGAATTCTCTGAACTCGATGAACTCCGCTTTCATATTTCATTTTTGACCAGGCTTCGTTTCCTTTCACAATAAAGATAATTTCCTTAAATCCTCCTGTATCAGAATTACTTTGGCTTAAGCATTCAATACTCCAACCTTGGTTTTCTGCGTATCTTGTATACATCCTGAACAGGTCCCCAGCAAAAATAGATGCCTCATCTCCACCCGCTCCTGCCCGAATTTCAACAATAGTGTTTTTCCCGGCTTGCGGATCTGGTGGTAATACCGAAACGAGAAGTTTATCTTTTTTGACTTTAATTTTAACTTCTAACCCCTCTATTTCACTTCTGGCTTCTTCTTCCATTTCTGGCTCTTCTAGAAGACTCTGACACTGTGCCAATTCATCTTCATAGTGCAAAATATCTTCATAAATATCTAATATGCCCTGTAATCTTCGATGTTCCTTTGAGAGTTCTGTTGCTTTTAAATTGTCCTGAAAAGTTTCCGGAAGAGATAGTAACTTCTCTAGATCATTGAAACGTGTACGAAACGGCTCGATATTTGGTAAGTTTTCCATTATTAGAATGAGATCTATGATCATAGAACAAAATCTGTATAAAGCGAACCCGTAATATGTCTCACCCATACGGACAAAATGTGGTCGCTTGCATATGGGATTTTGATAAAACTTTGATTCCCGGATACATGCAAACACCCCTTTTCGAACATTTCGGCGTCAATGAAGGTCTGTTTTGGGAGGAAGTCAATAAATTACCTGAGATTTATCTCCAACGAGGCTGTAAGGTCTCAAAAGATACAATTTATCTCAATCATCTTCTTAGTTATGTAAAAAATGGTCCAATGAGAGGATTGACCAATCAAAAACTTTCGGATCTTGGTAAAAATTTAGTTTTCTGCCCAGGCTTACCGAATCTTTTCCAATCCCTTTCTTCTATTCCTAGCCAAATAGAATTTAAGGATCATGATTTTAAATTGGAGCACTACATTATAAGCACAGGTTTATCTCCGATGATAAAAGGCAGTTCAATTTTCCCATTTGTAGAAAATGTTTTTGCATGTGAATTTATCGAATCTCCACTGCCGCCAAATTATCAAAGTCAGACGGAGTTGTCTTTGCCACTGGACTTAGAAATATCTCAGGTTGGTATGACTGTTGATAATACAATTAAAACCCGATTTATTTTTGAAATAAATAAAGGGTCAAATAAAAACATACATATAGATGTTAATGCGTCTATACCGCATGAAGACCGACGTATCCCTATAGATCAAATGATTTACATTGCGGATGGACCCAGTGATGTTCCAGTTTTCGCAGTAGTGAAGGGTATGGGAGGTAAAACATATGCAGTTTACGACCCAAATAATGAAAAGGAATTCCAGCAAAGTTGTGACCTTGTAGAGCATGGTCGTGTCCATAATAACGGCCCGGCAGATTATCGTGAACATTCACCAACTTCAATGTGGATTAAGCAAAAGGCGATTGATATTTTAGGAAAAATGATTGCCAAAAAAGAGGAGCATATTAAGGAAAAGTCCGGTTCTTCGCCTAAACATATTCCTCATATGGAAACACATAACCCACAGGACTTTGCCCAAAAGCTTTTATGGTAAAAAAAATATGGAACAAAAGATCTCTGATCGGTGTTAAGGACTTAAGTTCGGAGGAAATCAATTTTTTGTTAGATACTGCTACTGGTTTTAAAGATTCCAAAAGATTAAACTTGCTTCCATCTGTTTCCCTTAAAGGCAAAAGAATAGTAAATTTATTTCTTGAACCTAGTACAAGAACAAGGATTGCGTTCGAAATAGCTGCAAAAAGTTTAAATGCAGACATAATATCTATAGCAGAGAAATCAAGTAGCCTTACAAAAGGTGAGTCATTAAGGGATACAGCGAGAAACATTCAGGCTTTAGGGGCAGATGCAATCGTATTGAGACATTCATCGCCGGGGTCTGCGCGTTTTCTATCTGAAATGATAGAAGTACCTGTTATAAACGCTGGAGATGGTGCACATGAGCATCCAAGTCAAGCATTGCTGGATATATTTACCCTTCGAGAAAAACTAGGAACATTGGAGGGAAAAAAAATAACTATTCTAGGAGATATACTTTTTAGTCGAGTAGCCCGATCGAATATTTGGGGTATGCTTAAACTCGGAGCTAAGGTTACGCTTGCCGGTCCAGCCACACTAGTTCCCAAAAAAATGGAGGAATTCGGAGTTACAGTTTCATACAATTTAGAAAGTGCAATTGATGGTGCGGATGCAATAATGCTGCTTAGAATTCAACATGAGAGACAAACTCAAACCCACTTTCCTTCTCTTGAAGAATATTCAAGAATGTTCGGTCTTCGCGAGAGTGGCTGTAAGCCGTCTTCAAATACCTTAATACTTCATCCTGGACCAATCAATAGAGGGGTAGAAATAGATTCAGCACTAGCTGATTCTGAACAATCAGTGATTATCGACCAGGTTTCTAATGGAGTCGTTATAAGAATGGCTATTTTATATCTATGTTGTTCGGAAGAAGTTAAGGAAAAGAAATGAATACAACATATATCACCGGGGGAACTGTAGTTGACCCTGAAAATAATTGTCTGAATAAAACAAATATTTTCATAGAAGAAGGGAAAATTGCACATTTAGGAAACGACGATTCGAAAACAAATAAAAATACAAAAATTATTTCAGCTAATGGTAAGTATATTATTCCTGGTTTGATTGATTTGAGATGTCATCTCAAGCAGGCCGGCGTTAGTTTTCGTGAAAGTGTTGAAACAATAAGCACTAAAGCTTTATCGGGTGGATTTACTACAATATTAGCAATGCCTGAACTTTCTTCGATGGGAGATAATCCGGAAACAATGAAATATATGCAAGAAAGCATAATTCAAAAAAATCAGGTTAAAATTCTTTTAAGCGGATGCTTAACATTAAAGACACAAGGTAAACAATTGGCTCCGCTGGGCTCCCTTAAGGAGTCAGGCATTGTAGCCGTTACAGATTGTCCCAATTCACCACAAGATAATCAAATATACTGTAAAGCAGTCGAGTATGCATCAATGTTTGATCTCCCTATCATTGATTTACCCCGAGATTTGTCCTTATCTCCAAGTGCGAGCGCACATGAGAGCTTACTTTCATTACAAATGGGTTTAAAGGGCTTCCCAAGAATGGCCGAAGAACTTTTTGTGCAAAGATCGATCCTGGTTTCGAAATACACAAAAGCTAAAATCCACCTCACATCAATCTCTTCAGGAGGTTCAGTAAATTTGATTAAACAAGCCAAAGAAGAAAATATCCCAATTTCCTGTGATGTTACATCAAATCATTTGGCACAAACAGAAATAAGAGTTAAAGATTTTGATACATTCGCTAAGGCTTTACCGCCTTTTAGAGAAGAGATTGATAGACTACAGTTGATAGAGGGATTGTCGA
>MDTB01040719.1_pt1 | contig 13818 bp, 5 predicted proteins | sample 811161 | NCBI WGS metagenome assembly MDTB01 (sample SAMN05326650, study PRJNA326480) | marine metagenome | isolation source: seawater | place: Mediterranean Sea | collected 2009
CACCTGTATCTGCACCACCTACTTTACCTGAAGGATCAACATTGAATGCATCATTAATTGTTGTACTACTTATTTTAACACCTGAACGAATATCTTTAACACCAAAATCAATAGAATACGTGCTTGTTGCAATTGTTGGTTGAGATAAAGGAGTTTCTAAAACCGCAGTATAATTAGAAGATTCAACGGTGCCATCGGCATTACGGTCTACATGATCAGCAGTAGCCGTACTTGAGCCAGTCCATTTAATAATTTTTCTAGTGTCGGAAGTTGTAATACCTTGAAAAGATGTATTTACGGTTACACTACATCCAAAAAGACAATTGATTGTCGGAAAAGTATCGGCACCTCCATTGTCTTCTAATTGCACTGTTGATACATTTGCCGATGCAGTACCTACAGTACCAGTTACAGTTCTAAATCTAAAGTCAAAAAGATGGGCATCGTATATTGTAGAGAATATTTTATGATGTGTGTTTGTTCCTGATGAACCATATTTTGTTGTAATAGAACTATCTCGACCTTGTTTGAAATCGAGTTGTCTTATACGTGCAGTTCCAATTTTCGTGTTTGCAATAGTGGCGGCTGAACTTGTATGAATTCCTATAAATTCTATATTACCTGTTGCTTGTGCGATTGCAGTTCCACCATTTGTTTCATCAGTAGCAGGCCATTTAACCATATGCAAATCAATTAGATCCATACCGGCCGCACCTGTACCTGAACCCATTGCACCAGTATCTACCCCTACGTCAAATCCTACTTTCTGATGAAGGTCCGTAACAGTCAAGAATGGACCAAAATCTGTGCCTTGACTTTCGCCTGATACAGTTCGTGTGTCTCTTGCTTTGTTTATATCAATAAATGATGTTGTTACTGATTCATATTCATAACCTTTAACATATGCTTTACCAGGACTCAAGGCGGCCGTAACTTTTGAATCAACACCTATTTTTTGATTATTTGAACCATCGCCCAGAGCAGTTCCAGATGTCAAAGTAAGAGTTGAATTATCTGTGATTGAATCTATTGTTGCAGTCTTATTCGTATTACCTGAAAGAAAAATAGATTCACCAACATTCAGTTGCGAAACGAAACCAGTTCCTTGACCAGTAAAATTAGTACATGCATTTGCAGATGTTCTTGTAGTTGCTATGCCTGATATTTTATGTGTTTCAAATGCAATTAAAAAAGGTTTGACTGTAAAATCGCCAGATTGATCAAATGTTCTTCTAGCCAAAACATCACCAATGGCACCATATAATGGGCTATTATTCTCTTTAGTTTTAACACCATTTTCAACTCTAAGCAATTCTATAAAATCTATATCAGATCTTGCTTCTAATGGGTTTGTAACTGCTTTCGTATAAATCGGACTTCCTGTAGCAGGTGTTACAGGTTTACCTGCAGAAAAGTAAGTGAACGTTGTTCCACTTGTAACATTTGCAATAGGAAATTTTCCGTTATATTCAGACTGTGAAGCACCAGAAACAATCACAAAATCACCATTAGCAAGATTATGATCAGTAGAAGTAGTAACAGTAACAGTATTTACTGCTTCGGTAAAAGTCATACCTGAAGATATAATAGGAACACCAGATTCAAATATATTCTTTTTCGATAAAACTAAATCTATTTTATATCGATTTGCTCCAGGAGCAGTATAGTTTGGACTACCTATAGCATTATCTAATAAACTTGTATCGTCTACGCTTGTGATAATAGATTCGCTAATTGACAGTCCTACTCTGTGAGTTGGCGTTGATGAATATTTTTCTAATATTAAAGTTTGAGCAGACGTATAGACAAAATAACCACCTATATAAAAAATACCCTCATCTATCGTAGCGACTGATCCTTCACCAGATGCAATTGATGTAACTAAGGTTGTAACTCCTGTTAATCCCTCTGTTTCACCTGCGACATTAGCAAAGTATGTAGTTCCTGTATCAATTGTTTGAATGATCTCATCATCTACAAAGGTCTTCTCATCTAAGTAATTAATCATTAATGTATTAAGGGTGGTCTGTGTGAATGCCTCTGTTGCAACAACGGTTGCTCTTGCTCCTGATGTATTGCCTTGAATTATTCGGTCTTTAAAATTTGATGCAGTAATTTGAACACTGGCATAATTTGTTTGAAGTTTTAATGAGTTGACTTTTGTATTTAAAGAAATTTCAGCACCACTAACACGATCACCGTCAGAAAAATTAAAATCTCCTAATTTTTCAATTTGATTTTGTAGAAGTGTCTGCATTTGAGACATTTCACGAGCCTGTACAGAGAATCCTGGTCTATACAAAATCTTAAAGAATTTTTTATTCTCACTAAAATCATCATAATAAGGAGAAACGTTGAAATCTGTAGTTAATTTGGGCATTATTATCCTTAAAACTCAAGAACTATTTTAAAATCCTCTATTTGATTTGATGATCTGGTTACACTTGTTCGATTTTCAATGTAAAGAACGTCACCACTAAATGCTTTCATATCAGCATTTGCTACACCATTTGATATTATACTTGCAGTTGCTCCAGAATCATTTCCTGTAACTGAAAATGTTGTAGTATTTGAAACAAATGTTCCTTGTACTCTATTTAATCTTAATCTATTATTATTTAGAAAATCAATAACAACTCCATTGGCCGTACTTGTCGCTAATGTATCACCTTGATACACTTTTTCATCTGCTTGAAACTGGCCGGCAACAGAAGTTACAGTTAATTTAGTAGATTGATCGGCTAAATCTGAAGTAAAAAATGCACTAGAATTAACACCTTGTAATGGATCCCTAACTAATCCTACTTGTCGAAATTCATTTTCAGTTGTAAAAAAACCTGATTCATTACCAGTAATTCTAGAATCTAACATTACTCTATTTCCACCTAATTCTTCAATTGCATTAAATCCATGACCACCTACTGGGCTTATAATAGGTGTAGCAGTGGCACCAGAACTATGAGATGAATTTGCTGATACATTTACTGTTGCTGATGTATAGTTTATGCCTTTGTTGGTAACAAGAATTTCTTTAACACCAAAAGACGAATTACCAACAGATCTAGCCTTTGCATCTTGACCATCACCTGATATCGTAATTGTTGGACCTATTGTATAACCAGAAGATGTATTTGGAGAAACGGTAAATGAAGTACCAACCGTAACTCTTCTTAATGAAGAATCATAAGCAGTTATTGTTGATTGTTCTCCTCTTCCAGCATTATTTGTTATGTATAATGTAGAACCAACATATACACTATCAGAAGTCGTATTAGCATCGGTTGACAGTTGTAAGACTGTAGTGTTTGTGACTGAAGCAAAAACGTTTTCAGTAAACTTGTATGATGATACAACATCTTGACTTAATGTTGCTTGTGCTCCTGAAGTATTTCCAACAACTATCTCGCTATTTGTCATCAATGAATTACCATTAGGAAAATACACTAATGAATTCGCACCACTATCAAAAGATATAACTGTACCTTTATTTCCTGAAGATGATCCAGTTAATACTTCACCAACTACAAAATCTCTATTTTCGTTTCCTGTGACATCTGTAGGACCTGAAGATAATTCTATCAAAAAATTACCGTTTGATGTCCTGTTTATCACATCAATACTTCCATCAACTGAAGCCTGTTCTATTGAATATTGAGCCGAGCCATCATTGAGACTTCCTATTTTCTTTACTGGAATATATTCAGATGTTGTAAACTTTAAAATTTCTTGAGGAGAAATTGTGTACATAAATTTCCACTTATATCCATCTGTCAATTCTATTAATCCTGAACTCGTGCCTGTTGGTTTTATTGTTGAGGCGCCGTTTGCAACATTATTTTGAAGGCACTTATACACATTTAAGTCATCAGTTACTACATAAAAATTATTTGCAAATATATCATTTGTTGTGTGAGAATAGGATGAATATGCAGTTGATGTCTGCCAATTTATTCTTGGTATAATATGACTTACATCTGCTGATGATAATTTTTTGGCCGCAATCATAGATCGCCAATAATCAAAACTTGTATTTGATACCGAGTCTGTAGGTGCAGGAGCACTTGATTCATCATCCCAAACCTCTACCTTTCCAATAAAAAGATAAAGATATGTAGCAGAAGTTTCACTAAGAGACTCTATAAATTGTTCTGCATTGTGTATTTTAAATTTATTTGTTACTAGATTAGGCATATTATTATTTATGATTAAACAATTAACTTTGGAATAACATTTGTAAATGCGGTCGTTTCTTCAAATTGTAATTTACCAGATGTTGTATTTGAAGTAGTATACAGTACATTCAGCAATCCTGTACCGTCTTCAAGATGTAAAAATCCATCTGAAGATTCAGTAATACACATAAAATTATTTGATCCAGAATATTTCGCAGACAATGTTATGACTTGTTCTGATGGTTCTAAATTCATATTTTTATATGTATGATTTACAAAAGTTGTATTTGATGATCCAACTCCTATAACAGTATTGACAACTAATGTCGTATTATCTATTATAGAAGTTACTTGGGCTTTTAAAGTCGTATCTGAACTCAAACTTATAATATCATTTACTTGCAAATCTTCTGTAAAAAAAGAATTGATACCTACTACTGTTGTATTTCCAGTATTTAATCCATTCGCAGAAGTAGTACCTCTAATGGATGATTCTAACACAAGCGAGTGAATGATATTATTGTCAAAATTCAATGTCGTGCCGTCACCTATTGTTGTATTACATATTATTGCGGTAGAATTTATTATGCTTACGACTTGCATTTTTTCTGTATCATTACCTTGCAAAGTAATAATATCATTCACGGTCAATTCATCCTCAAAGTTTGTATTTACACCTTTTATCAAATGTTTGTTAAATGATGTTAAATTTGCAGTTGCACCAGAAACAACACCATTTGCATTTGATGTTAAAACAAAATTATTTACGGTTGAATGTAAAGTTACAATAATGGTATTTGATGGATTTGTTGAATACTCACTTACGACACCAGTTCCAGTATTGTTTTGATTTTCTAAAAATAAAGTATCTGTAATTGTTGTATTTGAAGTTTCTAATATTAATTGATCGCCAGATTCAGCAGAAATAGGATCTAAAGTTGATTGCAAGATAACTTTATCAGGTACACCATTGTCAGTAGATTCATATAGAAAATTAAAACCATCTTCCAATTGAAAAAAATAATCAACGATATTAGCAGAATTTATTCCATTGTCGTTATCAAGAGTTAGAACATCGGTTTCACCTTGAAATATTGTTTCGCTTAATGTAAATGAAGAAGATGTGTTTGTCAATTCTAAATATGATAAAACATTACTCGATGAACAATTTAAAGTTCCCGATAAATTTTTTTCTAAAATAAAATCACCATATGAAACTTCGAAGGCTTGTTCATCGTCTATTATTATTTTAGAACCCTCTGCAAAATTTTCAGGAAAATCTGTAGATGCGGTGGCCGTTTGCAATAAAAAATTATCATTATTTTCTAAAAATAAAACACCAGAGTCATCTTCTAAAGATAGTTCATCTGTCAACCCTACATCAGCAGAAATAATATTTGAATTTCCAGTTATTGTTATTATGCCACCTGTACCGCCCTCATTTAAATTTTTTAAATTTTCTAATGAAATACTATGTGAAGGTTCATAATATTGTTCCATCAATATACTATCACCATTTTCTAATACTAAAGTATCTCCACTTTCGCTCGTTAATAAGTGGTCAAATCCCATTTGTAAACTTGGAGGTATTGGTTTGAATTCTCCAAATAATTTACTACCAGATGGATGCAATAAATTCTTAACCGTGTCTTCATATTCAGATAATTGTTTTTCACTCTTTAACGAATAACTATAATCTTGATAAAAATTACTATCTATTAATTTTTTAATCGAACTTGGTCTCCCATCTTCATTAATGTATCTTCCTGTAGTTACACCAACCGCTCCTATATTTGCAGTTAGGTTTGCATTACCACCACCTTTATCTGCAAGAGATAGCGAGGGCGCAGTAGTATATCCTACACCAAAATTTATTATTTCTATTTCTCTTACAGATCCAGCCGCAAGGCCTGCAACATCAATCACTGCATTATTACCTCTTGTACCACCATCTGCTATTGCAGTTCCAGTATTGACTGTTGCGTTTGCACCTGAAGAAAATCCTGTTATGACTTCATTTGAAACAAAATCAACTGTTGAAACCAAAAATCTATCATCCGCTTTATGACCAAATGGTAATGTAAATTTTACTGCAACATTCTCATCATAAAGAGGTGTACCTGTCGCTGGAGTAGCAGGACTACCTGAAACCGTAAATGTAAAAGTTGTTAATCCAGTTACTGATATAGTTTTTTCACCATTGTATTCTGATTGAGTTGCGCCAGTAAAAATTATTTTTTGTCCGTCATCAAGTCCATGTTTTTTTGGTGTGGTTACAGTTGCAGTGGTTGTAGATCTTGTAATGCTAGTTACAGGAAATTGTAATTTTTGAAACGCTCCTGTTATTGTTGTTCCTGATGCAGTATATTCAATTGTTGTATCTGTATTTGTAGATTCGGTTGTACTGGCCGCATTTATACCTCTTCTAAACACAAATGTATTTGTATTTTCTTGATCACCTGAAAATGTAGGTGCATTTAATTGTATATCATAAATTGTTGGAATGGTTGAATTTATATAACTAGAGGTATTAACTGTTATATCATTTCGTCCTGAACCAAAAGTGCCTTGATATTCTACTGATCTTGATCTAAACCTTGATGGATTTGAAATTGTATTCGCATTAGATACTAGACCCAAAAACGTAGCAATTTTATTTCCATTATTTGAAGTAAGCCTTTCACTTGTCGTAAATGTTCCAGTTATCGCATTAGTTTCTTCTACGCTATCGGGATCCGAATTTAAATTGATTATACCGACGGCAGGTTCATTAAATTTTACTATCTGATCTTGAACTATTGAAATTATGGGGGATAGTTCATATCCTGAACCTAGACCTGTTGCTCTAACATTTGATATTGTTCCTATTTGTAATGCGGAAAATCCTAAAGCATCTATTATTCTGTCTGTTCTTATTGCTTCGGTATTACCAGAAAGTTCAAAACCATCAGCATCGTTTATAACCGTTGAAGTAAAATTACCTATGATATCATCATTAATAGAAAATGTAAATGTATGTGCAATATCATTCACATCTCCTGCTACACCTGTACCTCCAGTTGCAAAGTTATTAACTGTCAATGGTGTAGTATTAATATATCCGTCCCCACCATCAAAAATGGTAAACCCTGTAATCGCACCAGTGCCTATCTGTGTGACTCTTGCCGCCGCATCTTGACCCCCGCCACCAGTTACGGAAACAGTATCACCAACTTTATAGTTTGTTCCTGCACTTACAATAACTATATCGGTTAATACACCTTGTGCAACACCTGACCCAGAATTTCCATCAAATGTACTTGATGTCACCGTCTCACCAACAATAAAAGTACCTGATATACCTGTCAAAAATAATTCACTTACATTTAATGCACCAGAAACAAAATTTTCAACTCTATCTACAACGGCAGTGGCAGATGAAGTTTGACCTGTAATTTGTCTTGATTCGAATCTATCGTTAGAGTCTGGCGTAATAATTCTAAGTGTATTTTCTTTTCTATATTCACCTGATGATGGTGTTAAAAGATCAATTTTAGGTCTGTATATCTCAAGATCTTGTACATTAAAAAAAGTTTTAAAAAATAAATCGTATGAATATTCTGATCCTTTTGATCGATATAAGTCAAAAATATTTTTTAGAAAAAATCTTTTATCAATTGAAACCTCTTCAAAAATTGATAACCCTAATTCCTTTTTAATAAGTCCTAATACTTGTTCATCAACCGCATCTATATCTCTTTGAGTCAATAATGATTTTGATGCAAATAATGGATTTTTAAAAAATGAAGTAACTTTAGCGGCAGTTCTATTATTTGAACCTATAATTGTTTCACCTTCAAGAAACTTGTCTCTTTCAAGGTTTGTTACATATATTTTTGTATTCGCAGATGTTAATGATCTATCTACTGTCCCTACTGCTTTAGATGACTGCCCGGTTATAATTTCATTTTTTTCAAATGAACTTAAAGAATTCGTGTTTGAAGTTTCTCGTATGCTTTCTAGAGTGAGTCTAGTCCCATCTTCAAGAGAAAAATTAGTATCATCATCTTCTAAAGTCAACCTAAATTCATTTTGCACAACATTCGAAATAGTTATTTCGGCACTTTCAAACCAACTATAATATGCTTCTAAAAAATCTACAAATTGTCTTCCTTCATCACGTATAAATTCTGGAAATTGATTTTCTATTAATGGAACAATAGAAGATTGAATAATATTATTGTCTGCTTCTTTTAAATAATCTAATGACATTTTAATAAGTTGATGATGTGGTTGTTGTGGATGAGGTTGTAGTGGATGAAGTTGTTGTAGAAGTTGTGGAGTCACTTCTTACACTTGCCACATCATTCATAGTCAAATTTATATTGGATTCAGAAATGAGAACTACTTGTTCTCTTAATGGAGTTACATCGTTAGAAGTTGGAATGATTGTCAAATCTAATGTTGTTCCATTATATGTCACAGGCGAAAAAGATTCTAAAATTATTTTTCCTGTAATATAATTTATTGTTCCAATATTTGAATAGATTATCTTTTTTTCTCCATTTACTATTTTAAATACTCTTATAATTTCGTCTTTATCATCAAATTTGCAATTTTCTGTTAATATATCTTGGCCATCTAAAATACTAAACTCACTTGATGTTAATGCACCTACATGTCCACTATGTGGATGATATATTGCATTGTTAAAATTAATTGTATAATTTAATTTTTGATTAAGTGTAGGAGTAAAAGTTTTTCTTAATTTAACATTAATTGTATTTCCAACTATTGATGTATCAGTGTCATCTATGACTCTACTTAATTTTGATATTCTTAACTGTTTTGAAAATTCTTGTAATTCTGTTGAAGAAAAAGATGTAATTGAATTCAAAACATTTCTTCTTACAGTAGCATCAGTCTTTGCAGTTAATCTTGAATCATAATTTACCGTAGTTGTAATTATTGGAAAAATATAATCAACATCAACAAATTCTGTAGTAATAGATCCTATGTTATATTTTTTTAATATGTCGTTTTGAATGGTATTTTTTATTGAAGTGGTTATCGATAGGCCTGACTTAGGTTTGACTCCAATGAATACTTTACCATATTGAGGAGGATCGGCATCTTCACCACCATACACTATTACAGATTCGGCTTGAGGATAATCTCTACTTATAATTCTTTTATAATCATTTGAAGTTACTGCTCTGTTTTGAACTTCTAAATGTCTTGGTGCATTAAATCTTATACTATCATTTGTTTCTTCATCTCCACCTCCTACAGAAGCACTTATTGTTGTAGCACTTGCCGTACTATATCCTGCTACGGTAGAGACTGGAGTAAATATTCTAGCACCATTACCTAAAGAACCTGACGTTATATTGTAACTCAAAATTATTATATTACCTGTTTTCTCTTTTCTGCCTAAAACACCATCACCAAATTGTATTTGATAAGTATCATCGGAATCAGGTTCTATAAAAAAAACATTAGATGTAGAATTGACATTTAATAAATCAGATGCTAAAGTATATGAACTTTGACTTGTATTTTCTTCAGATTCTTGTAATATTACAGAGATTGAGTCTGTATCAACTCCTCTATTTGGAATTTTATATCGAATTGAAGAGTCTGAAGTGTTTGCAGTATATCTAAATGTCAATGGTTCGCCTTGAACAAGTTTTACATTCTCGACTAATATTGAAGAATTGTCATTGTTTGCCATCGCTGAATAAGATTTGTCTGTAACAAAAGTAAAAGACACTCCTTCAATAGACGTATTAAATTTTGTATTTTTTGCAATCGTTATATTTGATGGGCTATCATTTGGTGTAACGCTAATATTAACATTTGCAAATGCCGATTTTCTCGATCTTGGTAAATATCCTAACATTTTCGACAATGACATTATTGAATTTCTATTCACGGCCGTGTCTAAAAACATTTCATTCGCAACCATATTTAAATAAAAAGAATTTAAATGAGAATTATATGCGAGCAAATCTAATAATACTGAAATTGAAGAACCAGTAGAATCATAATCTTTGAATTGATCTTGTGATGTTAAATAATCTTTAAAATTAGATCTTAATTGTTCAAAATCTAATTCTGATAAACGTAATTTAGAAGCCTCTGCCATTATTATCCTCTATTTGCTTCAAGAAATGTTGTAAAAGTTACTGGTTGATTTTTACCTACAATCGTAAAAACTATAGTTACATCATAACCTAATCCATCTCTTTGTGATTTAACGTTTATATTTTCTACATTCACACGTTGTTCATGATTTGTAATAGTTTCTAAAATTAAATCTTTTAGTCTTATCTCTGAGATAACATCTGATGGTTCAAATAATAAAGTTTTAATTCCTGACCCAACACCGGGTCTCATTCTTCTTTCGTAAAAATCTGTTCTAATTAAGTTTTTTATGGATTGTTTTACTGCATTATCGCCTGTCTTTACAATCAAGTCATTCGTTGAAGGATTACGACCAAATTTTATATCCATGTCACGATATTCAGTAAGTCTGGCTCTCTTCTTTAAAAAATATCTTGCTTCATCATCAAATAAATTTGATCCTCCGCCTATACTAAGATAATCTTGTTCTGTTGCAGTGTTAGCCATATTATTATTTATTAAGAAACTACACCAATTCCTGTGCCAACTCCTGCTCCAGCCTGGGCCACCGCACTTCCAGTTGTAGTAACTGTAGTTGCTATTGGTGTTGTTACAGTTGCGGATTTGACAAATAAATCTATTGCGGTTGCAAGATCTTCGGCCATATCATTAGCAGATTTTTTCGATGGATTATTTTGCGATTTAACCAATGCCGCCAAAATTTGAGTTTGTAATGTTGCTTTATTTAATGCCATTATTTCCTTATGCAGTTGTAAAATATCCTGCCTGCCAAGTTGCAGACAATGCTTGTCCTCCTGTATTCGTGCCACCTGCTATAATTCTTAAATAATGTGGGGCGGCTGTCAAGGTCGCATTTGGTGATACTAATAGTTGTGTTCCAAACCTACCTGTTCTTTTAATTGTACATGCAATTTGACCTGAACCAAAATTAGATGCAGTTGCTAATTGAACTTCATTACCAGCACCTGAAGCAAATGTACTTGGATCAATTGCCTCTGTAAAATGTATAATTATATTTGTAGTTCTTGATACATTTGCAGAAATTACAGTGGTATCTGCATATTGTCCTAATTCAACTTCATTTCCATCATTATCTATTACAGTTGCATTCACAACAGAATATGTAGAGGAATTTATTACGGCATATGATTCTGTCACATCTGATGCAGTATTTGAACCGCCTTTTGTTTTTGCACCTCTTGTTATTTTCACATCAAATCTTTCGCCTTGGGTTAAGTTTAAAGATGTGTTTGATAAAATTACTGGTTTAAATTCAAACCTAGAACCATTTTCAGTAATTGTAGGATTTGGTAAAAGAGGCGTACAATTTCCAAAATTACTATCAGCAGAAAAAATAACAGTATCCGTAGATCTAACTTGAGAATCCACTGAATTTACCACAATTGTATCAGTATTCATTGTTTGAGAAAATTTAATTATTACATTTGAGTCAACATCTATATCGGTAACTGCACCAGCACCTATATCGACAACGGCATCATTCGTTCTTCTCATTAATGCAGTTGCAGTTAGTGCAGTTGTTGTAGTAGAGATACCTGAGTTTGTGATTGCAGTTGATACACTTGTCTTTGCCACAACATTTGAACTAGCGCCTGTCACCCTATCATTTGCTGAACTAGAACCTGCGGTAAAAGGTTTTAAAGAATTTGCTTCTTTATAAATTACTTTGTTTGCCCCAAAGTCATGAGATACTATTGTACCCTCTGGTGCAGTAGTGATAGAAGAATTAGCAAGAGTTATAAGACTTTCTGTTGATAATGCTCTTATTTGTTCGCCAGGTTGAAACTCTCTCACATTACCATCATCACTAACCAATTCTGTAAATCTCATTGACGTTATTTTTCCTCCACCAGTTTCTACATCGTAAATTCTACCTTTTGCAAGACTCGTAGTTCCAAGTATCAATTCACCCGCAGTAATACCAGTTGTAACTGCAAGAGTATTTGAGGAAACTGTCATTGTACGTGTACCTCTTATAACTTCGCCAGTTGTATATGTTCCATTGGCATCAGATACAGTCATCATTTTAACGGATGAAACATTATCAGTGGCCAAAAAATTCTCATTAACTGCATCGTCTGAAACATCAGTTGTAATTTTAAGTATGTAATTAGAATTAGATGACAAATCATTTGCAGGTGTAAATGTAAATGTATCATTTTTTTCACTTGTTGTTGATACTGCAGGAGATGATGTGGACATCTGTACAACCGATACAAAATTATCATCAGATAATTGAATTGATCCAACTGGATCTGTATTTTGTGTATTTACACTTACGGATGATATATTCATACTTTCATTAAATTGAACTACAAAACTATCAGAACCCAAATCTACTGCTATATTGTCCAAATCTTCAGGTGATGTCAATTCTGCTGAATTTGAACTTTCTAAAACTAATGATCCTAAACTAATTTTTTTTATTTTAGGCGGCACATTATCTACAAATATAATTTCTTTACCTGTTAAAGGATTAATACTTTTCGTACCTGTAGCAAAAGTATTTGATGTTACATAATCTTGATAGGTATTAGTGCCACCTAAATCTTGAACATTTGTAGTTGCTTTGATTTTGTATGCTTTACCTCTCAATAGTGTTTCTGGTATTATTGTAAATAAAGAATTTCCAGTATTTGCAGAAATAGAAACACAATTAACAATATTGGTAGCATTTGCAAACTCATCGTGTGATAGTTGTATGGTACTTGTCGCTTTACTTTCACCTCCAGCAAATGCGGCCGATGTTCCATTAGCGGAAATAAGATGAGTATTATTTGCTACAATAATTGTACTTGTATTCATTGATTGACTAAACTGTACTTGAAATGCAGTTGTTTGAATAGTTGATCCTGTCTTTAATACGATGTCACCTGTAGCAGGAGATCTTGGAGTATTTGAAACTTCATACGTGAATTCAAATGGACTTGGAATAGATTGTACGGTTGTTGTTTTATTATATGCAACTTGATCTGCTTCTTCTATTGTAATAGCATCGCCAATATTTAAAACATGAATTGAGTTTGTTAAAACAGTTGCAGTATCACCTGAACGTGTTATTTCTACAACTTCTAAACTTCTTGTTATCGAATCATCTGCTTCAGGTGTAAAACTTATAACAGTTGGTGCAGAAGTATTGAAAGGATGAACATTTTGTTCTGGGCTTGTATTTGCTCGTACAAACATTTTAATATCGCCTTGTTGCAATATAATATTGTTTGCAAAATTATCAGTTGATGATATTATATTTGAGCCTTGACCTTCGGTAGGAACATAATTAAGTGTCAGTGTATCATTATCAAATCTTATTGCCTTTGCAAATTGAGTCGCAGGGGTTGGTAAATATTGTGAAAATTCTGTGTTAAAATCAAGGTTGGCAGATTTAAATATAGGTTCTGAAATTGCTTTTACTTGTATGTTATTTTCTGTTCTGAGAGAAACAATTTCATCCTCTGAATGAAAATCTACATAAAAACTAACTCGACCTGCAGTACCTTGA
>MDTB01061002.1_pt1 | contig 13817 bp, 17 predicted proteins | sample 811161 | NCBI WGS metagenome assembly MDTB01 (sample SAMN05326650, study PRJNA326480) | marine metagenome | isolation source: seawater | place: Mediterranean Sea | collected 2009
TGACAAAGTAATAGCCGAAGGTGTTCCGGAACCAAAGGGTGACCTTGAATATATCGCAAAAATAGACGAGGCTATTGAAACACCTGGTATTGAAAAATCAGATGTTTTGCTGGAGTTTAAAGGCAAGCTGATGCGTGGATGGGATCTGTCTGAAAAGCAAAAGGCATGGTGTGACGCCCTTATATACAAGGCACAGACTATACGTGATGGCACATACTGGAAACCTTCCGATGAATTGACAGAACGTATTAAGTTGGCCGTTTCTTGTTATGTATGTTATAGCGGCACTTACTGGGAAACACACCCAGCCGGATGGAGAGCCATGTCACGTGCAAGATCTTGGGTAGCAGGTGATGTTTCAATCATCGATGAACGAACCGTCGAAAAGCTTTTTAAATCAGTAGCAGGGAAACTACGAGAAATGGAAAATCCAAAGTTTGCTGCAGGTGCAATTGCATATTATAAGAACAGGCCTGGCATAATTTTGGAAGGTCCAATACCAACAACCCACGGCATCGGATATGATGTTCTTGTTGATGGAGAGATCAAACGCTCAGTAAATCTAAATAAACGTCGTCGAAAATAAGGAGACATATATGAAAGTAAACGGAATAAGATATCTTGAAGGTAAAGAACTAAAAGTGTTACTGAAAAAGATGACAAAAAAGACATTTAAAGTTGATGAATATTGTAAAAATACTTACGATTGGTGGCGTTTATATAGTCTTTGTTGCATGCTCGGTGCGATAAAAGACTCTAGATTTACGGCTATAACCGATCGTGAACCAACCCGGTACTCCGATTGGGGACTTCGTGGACATGTTTTCAACCATTTTTTTAGAGACGATGAGAAAGCTGTTGCTTCATATTACGATCTAAATCGTGGACGTCGTCAAAGCCTTGCATACAAGACAAACCGCTTATCTGAAAATCTTTCATCTTTTGTTAGTAAAGAGATCAAAGACTCATCGTGGGGTTGGTATCAAAAATCAAGCCGTCGGCTTGCACTTGACATAAAAAGAATCTATACCGTTAAATGTGGATACAAGCCTATAGGTGCGGTAATTGCAAACGATACTGAACATGCTACGCAAATCGCAAACATGGTTGTTAAACCTTTGATCCCTGCTGGTTTCATTCATGACCAACATAACGGCAGAGGAGAAGAGATTGAGATAGTTCGAACTTGGGAAGTTTGGCCTGAAAGAATGATGGAAGATTACGTGGAAGAGACAACGCGTATTACAGGCATGATTGGTGAAGAAAATTTAAAGCATACTTCCTCGATTGAAAAGACACAAAAGAAAATTAATGATAATCAAATAATTATAGATGCCTTGAGAAGCAATTTAATGGTGACCCTGGATGGAAACAAGTAAGCAGCGAATAGAAATTGGAGACAGAGTTTTCTTCTACGAAAGAATTGGAGCCGATGAAATGACTAGCGGGTTTGGAATAGTCATAGATAAAGCATCCAGTTTCATAAGTGAAAAATACGGAACTATGCTTGGCGTCACAGACGAAGGAGAAAAGTCCTTTGATGTTCTTGTAGTTCTTCATGATGGCGATGGCGCTGTCGAAGAACATCTTTCAAAAGATTGTGTAAAACAGGAGCAATGGTAATGAGTACAAAGCTGGTAAAAGTTACTGATGATTACGCGCAGGATAAAGGCATGCCATCAAACATCGGCTTAGTGTTACGAGGTCCCTATGAGCACGTTATAAAACTGACAAAGACTTTCGAAAGCTGCGAAATGATGTATGACCTTCTTGTTGATGGATCTGTATTTAAAATGGTTCCGGCAGTTTACTGCAGTAGAGTAAAAAAATAAAATATATTCCTTAAGGGGAATATATGTCGCATTTATACATAATACAATCAGATAAAAACGGTGCAATAAAAATTGGTAGAAGTAAAAACCCACCTAAAAGACTTAAACAACTCCAAACCGGCTGCCCGGACAAACTCAAGATAATTCTTGTTGTTGAAAATATGGGTCATTTGGAGAAGAACTTACACCAGCGTTTGAAAGATTACAAAAGCAGAAAAAAGGGCGAGTGGTTTGAATTCAATTGTACCGGAATGTTGCCAGATTGGATATCAGAAAAAATCGACTGGGATGTTGCTAACGTATGGTGGGAGACTTAATGTCTTTATACACGAATCACTATCAGGTCCTTAAAATACAGAATACTGCAAATAAACGGGAAATAAAGGCTGCATATAAAAAATTAGCAAAAATATACCATCCTGATGTGTACGACGATGATGGTGACCAGTTCAAGAGAATTAGTCTTGCATATAGCATACTTTCAGATGAAGCTAAGCGTAAAACTTATGACACAATAGTATTTGGTGACGAAATAAGAATTTTACCAATCTGCCGTGTTTGTAATGACAGCAAAGTCGTAGAAATACCCTGTTTTAGATGTAATGAAAAAGGATCGTATCTAAAAAAAGTAAAATACGGAAAATATGAAGTAGATTCGAAAATTATATGTACATTATGTAGCGGCACCGGTAGAATAAATAACGTATGCAAAGCATGCAAAATTTAACCGCGGGCGGCATGCGGATTGTTATTAAACAATTATGGGGATAAGCACATTGCGGGTGCTTTTATTATTTTAGGAGGTTTGATGAATACAATAGAAGCTGTAATGATTATCGAAGAAGGTGATGACCACAGCGAAAAACAGGTGCTAGAGGCTTGGCAATACCTAATTGACACAGGTGTTGTTTGGAATTTCCAAGGTTGGTACGGCCGTACAGCAGCTGCTCTTATTAGAGACGGTATTTGCAAACCAAGTCAACAACAAACAGATTACTGCGAAGCATGTGGATGCACTCCTTGCGATTGCGGTTGGGGAAATTATTAATGAAAACAAAAAGAAATTATAGAACAGCAGAATGCGTAACACCAAAACACCCAGATAAAATATGCGACACGATCTCAGATGCGATTCTTGATCATTGCTTAATGTTTGATTCTGAATCGCGGGTTGCAGTAGAAACAGTTGGTGGACATGGCGAAATATTTGTTACTGGAGAAGTAACAACAAACGCTGACGTGCCATTCGATGAAATAGTCCGAGACATATATGGAAAGCCTATCACAGTCAACGTTAATGTCGTACAGCAAAGTAACTTTATCGCACAAGGTGTCGACACTGGTGGAGCTGGAGATCAAGGAATTATGGTTGGTTACGCATGCGACGAAAATGTTGAAATGGTGCCAAACGAATTATATCTCGCTCGACAACTATGCAAGCAAATTTATAAGGTTTATCCATATGATGGAAAAACTCAAGTAACATTGAACGGCAACAAAGTCGAATCTGTAGTTGCAAGTTTTCAACATGCAAAATCAATAGAACTACAAAGGCTAGTCAAGGGCTGGCTTCGCACTGTTTCGCAAGACACTAGTGACGTCAACATTTATTGCAACCCAGCTGGTGATTGGCACTTGGGAGGCTTTGATGCCGATGCCGGATTAACAGGTCGTAAAATAGTAATTGATAATTATGGGCCGGCTATTCCAGTCGGCGGCGGAGCTTTTAGCGGAAAAGATCCAACAAAAGTCGATCGGTCAGCAGCATATATGGCAAGAAAAATTGCGGTTGACAAAATACAGACATTACAAAAAAGACCGACCGGAAATGAAGTTTATGTTTATCTTGCATATGCTATCGGCCGTAAGGAACCGGTTGAGGCAACGATGGTAGTTAACGGAGAAGAAAGCAAAATTACGGGGTATGATTTGACGCCACAAGGTATTATAGATTATTTAAATCTAAAAGCACCCCAGTACCTTCAAACAGCTAGCTGGGGCCACATGGGCACCAACCAAACATGGGGATAAAAATGAGTGATATAACAAGACCACCACAAGGGCAAAACAAAAGAAAAAGAAATTGGGGCAAAAACAGATCGATTTTGAAGTCTATTCCAAATCCATCCCGAGATGCCTATGAAATTAAAATGAAGGTACCTGAACTAACATTTGAAGGGGTGAGATCACAGCCCGATTTTGCCCAGCTGTATATAACTTTTTATCCAGGCGATAAAGTAATTGAGCTTAAATCTCTTAAAGAATACTTCTTCGCTTTCAGATCCCAAATTTATTCATATGAAAGAATTATAAATGTCATTTATGACGACATGATGAGTGTTTATGAACCATCAAGATTGCGTTTGGTGATTGTTTGCAACCCCAGGGGCGGTATATCATCAAAATTAACTGTTGATTCTGACTGGGGTATCCGCGGCGGAGATGATCAGTTTCGTGATTGGGTAGGGCAATCAGAAGAATGGTAGATTTTTCAAAAAAGATATATGTCATCGATGGAGCAATGGGTACAGAGATTCAGTCTAGGAATATCCCACTGTCAGATTTTATATATGAAGAAAAAGTCTGCGAAGGTTTTAATGATATACTGTGTTTGACAAGACCAGACGTTATAGGTGAAATACATCAGTCCTATTTGAATGCTGGAGCTGACATTATTGAAACTAATACGTTCAATGCAAATTATGTATCTGCTAAAGACTACGATTTAGAAGATCGTGTTATTGACAAGATTAATTTTGAGGCTGCAAGGCTAGCAAAAAATATCGCCGCCAAAAGTGGTGGTATTGTTGCGGGGGTATTAGGCCCAACTTCCAAGACATTAAGCATGTCACAGAATGTTACTAATCCCGCACACAGAAGTGTTAGTTACGACGATCTTTTGGTAACTTATGAGGCATGTGCAAAAAATCTGATTGCCGGTGGATCCGACGTTCTGCTTATTGAAACCATTTTTGACACCCTAAATGCAAAAGCTGCAATTGAAGCAATAAGAAACGTTTCTGCAGATATACCAATTATGATATCAGCTACTATAGTTGACGCGTCAGGCAGAACATTATCGGGCCAAACCGTTGAAGCGTTTTGGCAGTCAATAAAACACTCGCGACCGATATCAGTAGGCTTAAACTGTGCTCTTGGCGCTAAGCAGTTGGCACCATACATTGAAAGACTGTCTGACATTGCTAACTGCGCAGTTTCTGCACACCCAAATGCAGGACTACCAAATGATTTAGGTGAGTATGATGAATCACCCTCAGAAATGGCAAGAGTGATACGAAGAATTGCAAAATCAGGGCATGTGAATCTTATTGGTGGATGCTGTGGCACTAGTCCAGCACACATTTCCAGAATTGCGAAAACAGTAAAGAAAATCGCGCCAAGAAAAATTAAAAGATCGTTTGATCTCGAGCTTACACTATCCGGATTGGAAGAATTTTCTTGCAGTGGCAAAAATTTCATAAACATTGGCGAAAGAACAAACGTTACGGGATCAAGCAGATTTCGAAAATGTATTAAAGAAAAAAGATATGATGATGCACTGCAAATTGCTTTAAATCAAATAAAAAACGGCGCACAGATTATAGATATCAACGTAGATGATGGCCTGCTTGATTCGAAAGCAGAAATGGTACATTTTCTAAAGTTAATAGCATCAGAACCAGATATTGCGCGCGTCCCGGTCATGGTCGACTCGTCAAAGTGGGATATCTTACAGGAGGCAATGAAGTGGATCCAAGGTAGAGGCATAGTTAACTCTATTTCTCTAAAAGATGGCGAGGATATTTTCATCTCGCGAGCAAAAGAAATTACTAGAAATGGTCACGCATTTGTAGTCATGGCATTTGATGAAAGTGGACAGGCAGATACTTTTGAAAGAAAAACAGAAATATGCTCACGTGCATATTGGCTGCTAGTAGAAAATGCAATAATGCCAAGTGATATTATTTTCGATCCAAACATATTTGCGATCGCAACCGGTATTGAGGAACACAATAACTACGCATTAGATTTTTTAAAGGCAACTAGCTGGATTAAGCGAAAGTTGCCAAGCTGTAAAGTTTCAGGTGGGTTATCAAACTTATCGTTTTCTTTTCGTGGCAATGCTTATATTCGCGAGCTTATGCATTCGGTGTTTTTGTATCACGGTATCAAGGCTGGTTTAGATATGGCAATTGTTAATGCCGGACAGCTAGCAATTTATGAAAGTATTAATCCTGAACATAGAAGAATTGTAGAAGATGCAATATTAAACAAAAGCCCGGAAGCTGCTGGAAGATTGCTTGAGCTAGCGCAACAAACCAACGGTAAAAAGTCAAGTAAAATTTCACATAGTGAAGAGTGGCGTTCCCATAATACATCAAAAAGAATCGAATACGCGCTTATACATGGTATTGACAAGTATATTGTCGAAGATGTTGCAGAGTGCTTTGCTGAAAGTTCGAATGCACTAGGTATAGTTGAAGGACCCCTAATGGATGGCATGAATGTCGTTGGTGACTTGTTTGGTTCTGGAAAAATGTTCTTACCACAAGTTGTAAAATCAGCACGCGTAATGAAAAAAGCAGTTGCATGGCTCGAGCCTTATATGGAAAAAGATGAGGCTACGTCGCGCGGAAAAATATTGATGGCTACTGTCAAAGGCGACGTACACGATATTGGAAAAAACATAGTCGGTGTCGTGCTGCAATGCAACGGTTACGAGGTGCTAGACTTAGGCGTCATGGTACCAACTGAAAAGATTATTGATGAAGCTTTGAAACACAAAGTAGACGCAATAGGTTTAAGTGGTTTAATAACTCCATCATTAGACGAAATGGTAAAAGTCGCAAAAGCACTTAAAGCAGCAAATTATCCGATACCGCTTTTAATAGGTGGTGCAACAACGTCAAAAATGCATACAGCAAAAAAGATTTGGCCCGAATACGAAAATACTGTTTATATTCCAAATGCAAGCATCGCCGTTTCTGAAGTCAATAATGTCCTAACAAACGAGTTTGCTTTCGAAGAAATAGGCAAAAAATACGCATCTTTAAACAAAACAAAAACGCTCAAAAGGGAGAGTGGCTTTACGGTCTCTCAGGCTAGACAAAACGCATATATTTTAAAGTCACCCGCTTTTAAACCAAATTTTACAGGAAGAAAACAAGGTCAGATTGATATCAAGACTATAAAAAAATATATTGACTGGAATCCATTTGCTATGACCTGGGGTCTAAAGCCAAAACAACTACTTGAAGATGTTGGAAAAGATCTCATGAAAGAAGCAAACGAGATGATAGAAAAGCTTGATAAGCATATAAAAGTTTCGTATGCGTTTTCAATCGATCCATGCACGCGAGTATTTGAGGATGTCACAGTAAAAAGACAAAGATCATCGACCACTTTTAATTTCCTTCGTCAGCCACAACAAAAAAGAAGTACAAAGAATTTAGCGTTATCTGATTTCCTACATGACGAAGACTGGCTTGGCTGTTTTTCAATATGGGTTGAAGGAATTGACGAACGAGCAGAAACATTACGTGAAATAAATGATGATTATGGTAGCATCATGATGATGTCTCTGGGCGATCGATTTGCAGAGGCCACTGCAGAGTGGCTTCATGAGCAAGTCCGGAAGACACACTGGGGCTACGGTGAAAATGAAAATTACTCAAACGATGACTTAATAAAAGAAAAGTATGACGGCATACGACCTGCCCCTGGTTATCCAGCATGCCCAGACCACACGCAGAAAATAAAAATACTGCGTTGGTTGGGCGTTGGCGAAAGTGTTAAGCTAACAGAAGGATTAACTATGTTACCAAAATCTGCAATTTGCGGTTGGTACTTTGCGAATCCTGAATCAAAATACTTTGGAATAACAAAAATTCCAAAGATCTTTTTAGATGATCTTGAAAACAGAAACCAATTTTTTAAAAAATATCGAAACCATTTACAATAGGAGCAATTAAAATGGGAAAAGAAAGTAGAATAGCAAATATAGATTTAGCAGACTGGGGCAAAAAAGAAGTTGCTTTAGCAGAAAACGAAATGCCCGGTTTAACCTCGATCAAAGACAAGTATGCAGCAACACAGCCACTTTCAGGCGCAAGGATTGCGGGCTGCTTACACATGACAATCCAGACTGCAGCGTTAATAGATACCTTAGTTGCACTGGGGGCTGACGTCCGGTGGATGACCTGCAATATCTTTTCGACACAGGATCATGCTGCAGCTTACGTTGCTAGTCAAGGCATACCAGTGTTTGCATGGAAAGGAATGACCGAGGATGAATATGAGGAATGTTTAGAACAAGTCTTGTGGTTCGACGATGGCGTCGGCCCAAACATGATTCTGGATGACGGAGGGGATCTTACAAAGTACATTCTAGAAACCCACCCGCATCTTTATGAAGATATTATTGGTGTCACTGAAGAGACAACAACAGGTGTATTACGTCTTAAAGAGTATGAAAAAGCCGGCAAGTTACCTGTGCCGGCGATTAATGTTAATGACTCCGTAACTAAAAGTAAATTTGATAACAAATATGGTTGCAAAGAAAGCTGCGTCGATGCGATCCGCAGAGCAACAGATACAATGATGGCCGGTAAAGTTGCAGTTGTTGCTGGCTATGGTGACGTTGGAAAAGGGTCAGCAGCATCATTGGCTGCAGCAGGTTGTCGAGTAATAGTAACCGAGATCGATCCCATTTGCGCATTGCAAGCTGCCATGGATGGTTTTAAAGTAGCAAGAATGGTTGATGCTGTTAAAGAGGCAGACATTGTCGTCACTGCAACCGGTAATTGTGACGTTGTCACACAAGAACACTTCACGAAAATGAAGAATAACGCGATTGTCTGTAATATTGGACACTTCGATAACGAAATTGATATGGATTGGCTCATTAAGAATTGTGAAAGAACAAATATTAAACCACAGGTTGATGTTTTCACAATTGTTCCGGAAAACACGGTTCGTCTTGTGCCCAGTAGTGTCAAAACTGCAAAACAAATTATTGTTTTAGCTGAAGGGCGCCTGGTAAATCTTGGTTGCGCAACTGGCCACCCAAGCTTTGTAATGTCTTGCTCCTTTACGAATCAAGTTTTAGCACAAATTGAGCTTTATCATAACGCACAAAATTATGAACAAAAAGTCTATGTTCTGCCTAAAACTTTAGACGAAGAGGTTGCAACCCTTCACTTAGATCACGTTGGCGCAAAATTAGAGACGCTTCGCCCCCACCAAGCACAGTACATAGGAGTTGAATTGTTCGGTCCATACAAGAGCGATGAATATCGATATTAATGTAAAAAGATCGAAGTAATAATATAATATAACTACGCAAAGGAGTTCTTATGACAGCAGATTATGACTTTTCAACAGTTGAAAAAAAATTAGGTAATGTTTCAAAACAAATCAAATCAAAATGTATTCGTGCTATCGAAAAAGGTAAGCATGTACAATATATTCCTGATTTCAACAATCCGCCACGCGAGATGGCACATTACCTTGATAATCTTGTTGTATACACGGATATCAGTGACCGAAAAAAAGTAATCAGATATTATTCGAACCCAAATGCGAACGACAAAATTAGAAACCAGGAAAAAGAATTTAGCCTAGTTAAGCCAATAAGAGTAAGTAACAGAGATGAAGCACATCTGCTTGGCCGGACGTGGGGCAGAGTAATATCTAAAAGAGAAATATTACTCTGCCTATCATCTGGAATACAGGTTAAAAACTTTAGCAAAGTTATTAATCCTGATGGTAGCCCGTATGTTTACTATGATAGATACTATTTTTATGATGATGTTGCGGTGATTGCAGCTGAAACGAAAAATTTTATAAATATAAGAACAGTGTATCGAACACAAGGTCCGGGTGATATTGGCTTCATTGATCTAGTGCCGGATATTGTTAACAGTTTAAAACTTAACAAAGAAAGCAAAAGTGTTTTTTCAACCCTAAATAACACCGCTAGATTAAAATATCTACAAAGCGACGAACATGCAGAGATGTTAGTTCTTGCAAGAACCCTAAGTGGAAAAAATAGTTTTATACAAAATAAAAAGCTTGAAGAATTCAAGCAACAAATCGTTCAACGTGGAATTTGGGAAAAGACTCAATTGGCTGCAATAGAAAAAGCGGTAGAACTTGGCGACATTCAATGTTACATTGATGATGACGAACGGGGTTTAGAAAAGTTTCACGAAGTGTTTACTCTTAATCCAACACAGTCGTATTCTATATGTTTCAACTTCGAAACTCCCAAACATGAAACAATATCAAAAAAACAAAAGACAGTTCTTACAGAATATGGTCTTGATATTGACAAATACTCGACGCAAGTTTCATACAATCAAGACACTACAAATGATAAAAATTTTGCAACCGTCGTATATGACATTGCCAAGTTTTGCGCACCTGAACATCCCTGGGCAATAAGACGGAACAACAATACAAAACTATTTTAAATATTGTAAAAACCTACACGGGCTTATATAATAGTAATGTAACGAATAAAGAGTGTCATGCTCCGGTGGTGAAATTGGTAAACACACGAGACTTAAAATCTCGCGACTGTAAAGTCTTGTCGGTTCAAGTCCGACTCGGAGTACCAAATTGCGGGAATAGCTCAGCTGGTAGAGCATCACGTTGCCAACGTGGAGGTCGCGAGTTCGAGTCTCGTTTCCCGCTCCATTAAACAACTTCAGACGTTCAACTGAAAAGGAGATAAAATGAGCAAAGTAGAAAATGGAAATATGGTATCTGTACATTATACAGGTACTCTCAAAAACGGCACTGAATTTGACAGTTCAAAAGACCGGGAGCCGTTAGGTTTTCAAGTAGGTGGCGGACAGGTAATTGCTGGTTTTAACGATGCAATCGTTGGAATGGTGGTTGGCGAGTCAAAGACTTTTACAATCCCCGCTGAACAAGCATATGGCCCAAAAAACGAAGAAGCTGTACAGCAAGTTCCTCGAACACAGTTTCCAAACGATTATCAGCCTGTAATTGGTGGGCAGGTAACCGGTCAAAACGAGGACGGTCAGACATTTGCCGCAACGGTTATTTCAGATGAGGGTGAGACAATTACTCTCGATTTTAATCATCCACTTGCCGGCCAAGATCTTACTTTTAATGTTGAACTGGTATCAGTGGACGGATAAAAAATATTATAAAATAGTGTGTAGATTTAGATTGGGCTGGTTAAATTACTATTGTAATCAAACGGACAAAGTGAGGGAAAAAAATGATGAATCAAATTCAAAAAATGATTGACGAAAACCCGTATGTTTCCGGTCAGGCTAAGCCAACCAATGTTATCGAATCAAGCAATTATGTTTTATACGCATCTGCAGAAGGTATCAGACACATACTCGACCGTCATGCGGATGAATATGCTCCTGGATCATTGTTTGTTAGTGGTATCGATATTGTTTCGCAGCTCGAAAAAATTATTAGTACCCCTGGCGAAGGACCCGACAGTCGTGGAATGGTAAAATGGCTTGAAAAAGATACCGGAAGCACTGTTGGGTCTATGGGGGTTGCACATAGTGATCCAAACACTGTAGCGCAGATGAAGGACTATATTATGCCGTCCGGAAGAATGGAAAAAGTAAAGATTGCTCCTGGTGAAAGAAAGCCAACTTCACTTCTTAATCTGATCACAGCCAAGATTGGAACATTGTCTGATGGACGGCCGGCACTTTCTCTTGTTACGATGTTTCCCGGCACGAACACCATAAACGGGGTGGATATGCCGTTTGATCGATCTGCTTTTGCAGCCGCTGGGTTTTACTTTGTACTTCCAGAAGATTCGCCAATGCTTTAAATTTACACTTACTAACGCCATTGTAGCTCAGTTGGTAGAGCATCGGTTTTGTAAACCGGCGGTCGTAGGTTCAAGTCCTATCAATGGCTCCATATCTAAACGGAGATAAGATGAAGAAAACAATATGGCTAATTGATATCGATGGAACGATTTGTGAAGATGTTCCGAATGAAGAACCCTGGAAATTTTTGATTGCGGCGCCTCTTCCGGGATCCCTTGAGAAAGTAAAACAGTTTTACGAGAATGGGGATCGAGTTACGTTTTTTACAGCTCGTACAGATGAGCACAAGGAAGCAACAGAGAGCTGGCTTGATAAACATGGGTTTCCATACGAAAGTGTTGTATATAACAAACCTAGAATATCAGAAGGTGAGACCTATCATTGGGTCGACAATAGGTCAGTTTTTGCTTCGTATCTACCGGAAGGCCTCAGGTAATATTTTTAGCGCTCTTAGCTCAGCTGGATAGAGCATCGGCCTTCTAAGCCGAGGGTCGCAGGTTCGAATCCTGCAGGGCGTACCATTTATCTTCTTTGAAAATTTGCGGACGTATCCCAGCGGTCTTATATACCGTGCATGAAACTAGGGTAATTGGTGCATGTGGGTTCAAGTCCCACCGTCCGTACCAGGGTTGTTAGCTCAGTTGGTAGAGCAATGGACTTTTAATCCATTGGCCGCAGGTTCGAGCCCTGCACGACCCACCACATGGCAATATAGCCATTTAAAAATCCTATGCGAGGACGCTAGGCGGAGTTGACTTACGCTTCGAAAATATGTCAGTACAGGTCCAACTGGCGAAGGTAAGCAGGGGCCCTGCTTTTTTGGGGTGAGGCGTCATTGGCAGACGCACCCGGTTGTTACCCGGGATGTTGTTGGTTCGAATCCAGCCGCCCCAGCCAAAATCATTAATAACAATCACGACTTCATTTTGAAGTAAGGGGAGTGACATTATGTCGAGTGTACTATCGAGCTAAAAAGTTGGCTATGGAAAACGGAAGAACATATCATCTTGCGGCAATATTACGTCGTAAGGGAAGGGTAATCAAGATTGGAGAAAACACGAGCAAGACCCATCCAAGATTTAAGCGACAATATCCGGACGGCACCTGGGCTAGCCACATGCATGCAGAGATGAATGTTCTTAGGTTTGCTGAGCCTGGTGACGAGGTTGAGGTGATCCGCTTTTCAAAGTGCGGCAAGCACCAGACCATGGCAAAGCCTTGTTCTATCTGTGAACAAGAGCTAATCAAAAGTGGTATCAAGAAGGTAAAGTATACAAATTGGCATGGCGAATGGGAAGAAGTTAAATATTCTGACCATGGTGGGGCATAGTGTAATCGGCAACACTGCGGATTTTGGTTCCGTCATTCAGGGTTCGAATCCCTGTGCCCCTGCCTCTACCCACCGCCACTATTTTTTGTAAAATATGTAACATGTGTTTATAATAAATTGTTGATTCTATAAAAAAAAGGAGAAAAAATGGAAAAACAACAGCTGTCAAATTTTTGTTATATCGCTAGCATGGCTAGTGTTTTAGTGTCTATTGCAACTTGGGTTATGATTAGTCCAGATGATCCAGCACATGGTGAAAGATTTGCTTTATTCATTGGGTTATGGGCTCCAACGTTGATGGGTCTTGCAAATTATCATAAGGAGGAGTAGTTTTGAATTTAACAGAGTTTATTTTTGCGCTGTTTGCAGTGTTTGGAACGTCAAGTTTCTGGTACTTCTGGACTAGGTTTGTATATAGTTTAGAAGATGATCAGCGAATCACGACAAAGGTAAGGGTTAAAAGCCAGAATGATTGATTTTACAATTATGGAATATAATTTTGAAACAAGAAAATATACAGTAATTGGTTTGGCACACGGAAAAAATTCTTCTGATGCAAAGCAAAACTATATAAACAAAAATGGTTGGGTACAGAAACACAATACGTTTCTATTTGCCAAGCCGCCGCTCTGTAGATAAATGTTCGTAGGCCCTTAGCTCAGTTGGTCAGAGCATCGCGCTCATAACGCGACGGTCCTGGGTTCAAGCCCCAGAGGGCCTACCATTTTATTAAATCATTCTTTTATTTTTGGAGTTTTTTATTTATAATATTAAATGAAATGAGTAGTAAATTTACAGTAAAAGACGTTGTCGAAGACA
>MDTB01147302.1_pt1 | contig 13814 bp, 12 predicted proteins | sample 811161 | NCBI WGS metagenome assembly MDTB01 (sample SAMN05326650, study PRJNA326480) | marine metagenome | isolation source: seawater | place: Mediterranean Sea | collected 2009
GATGGTGAGAAAAAATACAATCAAATTTCATTTTTTTTATCCACTTTAATTTTTTTTCTAAATTTGCATATTCTTTATTAAGAAAAATAAATTTTTTAAGCAAAATTTTTGATAATCCAGATTGAGGCCATGGGTCGATATTTTTTTGATTGCCATCGAAAAGCCAAAAATGACCCACAAAAATTATATCAAAGGGGCCATAAAAATTAATTATGTCAGTTACTGTTTTTTTGTGATCAAAATACTCATAACCTGGACCATAAATAAATAATGAAGATAATTTAGACAAAGCATTTAAAAATTCTTTTTGATAGTTGGCTGATTTATAATTATCTACATTTCGACTTAAATACAAAATTCGCATTTTAATTTGATGAAAGTTTTAATTTACACCAATTAAAAACTTTTTTTAATCCATCGTCTAAATTAACTTTAGGAGACCAATCTAAAAGGTTTTTTGCTCTTGTATTATCTGCCATTCTATCAACATCTCCCTCTGGTTTTGATTTATCAAAATTTAAAGAAATATTTTTTTCTGATAACAAAGCTATCCTTTGTGCTATCTCAGCAATTGATGTAGAAAAATTTGGTCCTAGTTGAATAGCACCACTAAACTTTGATTTTTTATTTATAGCCTTAATAAAACCTTCTACAATGTCATCTACATGTACAAAAGCTCTCTTTTGCTTACCAGATCCCCATACAACTATCTTCATATTCTTTTGCTCAATTGTTTTTCTACATAGGGCTGGAATCACTTGAGAAAATGATGGATCGAGTTCAGATGGTGATCCATACACATTATGCAATCTTAAAATTTCTATATCAATCAAGCCAGCTTTAAAAGCTAACTCAGCTTCATACTCTCCCATGAGTTTACTCCAACCATAAGAGGATTCGGGTTCCGCTGGAAAAACATCTTCTTCTTTGAAAGGTGGAGGATTAATCGTAGATTGTTTGGATTTAGGGTAAGAACAGGCAGTACCAGCATAGATAAATTTTTTTACTTTATTAGCTATCGATGCATTTAATGTATGGGTGTTTATTAATATGTTAGATCTGTACAATGAGCTTTCATTGGAAAAAACATAGTTAATTCCTGCAACTACATCTGCTAGATGAATAACTATATCTATATTTTTTGTAACTTTAAGACAATTTTCATAATCTCTTAAATCCACATGAAAAAAGTTTTCATTTGGAATAACCATTTTTGAATTTTCTGATAACAAATACTCTGTTTTTCCTCTCCAAAGATTATCTGCAACGAATACTTCAAATCCAAGATCAACAAGTTTCTTTACTAAATTTGACCCAATCATTCCAGCACCACCTGTAACTAAAATTTTATAATTAACTTTATTCATTTATAATATCCGATTTAAAAAAATTTTTTATACCTACTGAATTAAATACTTTTACAAAATGTTCATAATGAAATGAGGTATTATCATCTAAATTGTACACATTGTTTTTTTTAAAAATTGTTTTTGCATAATACAATGCTGATGACAGGGAACCTACTATTAATTCAAGGTTTTCTTGGGATAAATAATTTTCAACAATGATTGATGATATTGGATGTATAGTAACGTAATCAGATAGAATATTATTTAATTGATCTCTGTAAGATGATGTTGTCCGTGGGTGAAGAAAAAAAAGTATTTCATCAGGTTTATATAAATATTTTTTATTTAATTTTATTGCTGTTTCGGTATATAAATTTTTATAGTAATCGATATTATTTTCAAGTGGGTTGGTTCCAATTATTATACACTTAGGTTTAAAAGGTAACTTTTTCTCATGGCTTTTTATAAAATTAATGTAGATCTCTCTATTATCAATTAAATACTCTTTTTTTAAAAATGGCTGGTTTAAAACCAAATGATATTTTGTTCCAGGTTCAGCTAACTGCAAAATACGAATCCTTGATTTTTTTATTTTTAAAAAATATTCTAAAAAATAAAATGTTAATGGCTTTTTTTGATAATCACGAGGAACATACTCTCCAACACCATCTTCAATAAAAAAAAATTTAGAGCAAGGAAAGAAAAGCATAAAACAAAGAACTGGGATTTGCATTCTTCCACTAATTGAAAAAAATGGTATATAAGCGTCTTTTTTTAATTCGAATATCTTTTTAAAAACTAGATAATAATAAAATATTATTTTTAAAAATTTAATTTGAAAAAATTTAAATTTAGATCTATTAAATTCGCGACGTAGATCTATGACTTCCACACTAACAAAATTCTCAATATATTTTTTTAAATTAAATATTAAAGTATTGGGTATTTGATCAGAAAATATAATTAAATAAATTTTCTTATCTTTGATTAAATTTTTTTTAAGAAAAAATGAGATAAAATTATAAAGTTGATTGAATGAAGTTATCATTAAAATAATTCCATCTTGTTTTTTTTTGAATTTCATTTTCAAGTCGAACTGATATATTAATAGATAAAAAAAATCATATTAGTTTTATAATTGACATATAAGATTTTTATTACTTTATACAGAGTTTAAAAAATTATTTATTCTTACTTAGTTTCACAGCTTTTTTAAACATCGGCTGGGACGTAAAAATATGATTAAAATCATCCAATTTATATAACAAAACTTCATCATTTTTTGACCATGGGTACTCAGTAAACCTTATAGGATGTAACTTTTTATCAATATCTTTCGCATTCCTTATATATTTTTCTACTCTGTTGTAACAATAAAATATATTTTCACTTTCACATTTATTTCTTAAGAATTCCATGTATGAATTTATTGCAGACATCTTCATTTCACCAAATGATAAAGTATTTATCATTAAGTTAAAGGAACTTATATCCTTAAGATCTCCAGGTATTGAAAATGAAATCAATGATGAGTTTCTTAAATCTAATTCATTGGGTAGAGAAATATTTATATTTGGATGTTTGTGTGACAGATAAATAAATGCGTAAGGAATAACCTGAGGCAAATCAATTAGATCTATTTTTTGTGCATCTAAATACTCTAAGACCAATGAAGCAAAGAGACCACTACCTGAACCGATTTCTAAAAAATTAATTTTATTTAAATCATTTAATTTTTTTAAATTAAAAATATCGTTTAAAAACAAATAAGCTAAAGCTTTTTGTCTGTATAACTTTTTATGAGGTAATATGATTTTATTATATTTTTCTCTAACTAAATGAGATTTTAGTCTTTCCAAAGGTTGATTTTTTTTAATAAATTGTGATAGACCATGCGCAAAAATATTTTTAAATGAAATCTTTTTCGATGGAATATTGACAAAATTACTTTTAAAATTTTCGTCAAATCCATTGTTAAAATCATTTATCAAAATACAATCATCTTTAAAAAAAATTTGATCCTTATAATCTTTTAGTCTTTTATCCCAATGAGTTGTTAGGTCTAAATCATTCTGATTATAGTAGTTACTGTTAATATAGTTTTGTAATCGTATTAATTTACTTTTTTCTAATTTAATTTTATATCTCATTGTTTTTGATTATTTTTTTAATTTAAATTGAGCATAAAAGGTTTTGTACAATTTTTTCTCTTGTATTTGTTATTTTTAATTGAGAGGAATAGTGATCTTTGCTTGAATATAGGGTATGTCCGCCTTTATAATTTACGCTATTAGATAACAAATCAATTAAAAATTTGTCTGCATTTAAAATATCTTGTTTATTAACTTTTTTTTTTAAATTATTAAAACTATTTTGTTTTAAATTAAGAACTACACTATTAGATACACCAAAATAAGAAATATTTTTACCCAAACATAAAATTTTTTTTTTTAGTAATAGTGATTGAGCACTTAAACTTGAAGATAAATGTACAATAAATTTACTATTTTGAATAATATTAGTTAGTTCTTGTGATTGATGTAAATATATTATTCTGCTATTATTTAAAAAAAAATTTTTCTTAATAATATTTTTAAAAAAAAACTTTATAATTTTTGTATTAGGATGTACCAAGAAAACTAAATCATATTTAAAACCTCTTAAAAATCTATTTATAAAATATCTTAAATTAGTAAATTCACAAATTGAGTATAATCTTTCGCTATTTCCCATCACTACTAATGCATATTTTTTAGGTTGTTCATTAAACCTAAAATTGAAAATCAAACTTAAGATGTTTGATAATATTTTATTTATATTAAATAATTTTTTTTTTTGATTAAATATTAAATTATTTTTAAAACTTTCCATTGATAAAATATAGTTGATTTTAAAGATTTCAAATTTTTTTTTTAAAATAACTTTTTTTTTTTTTAAAATATAATGGTGTCTAAAAATATTTTTAGCTAGGATATATCTATTTTTAATAAATGATCTCTCTGGTTTAAGAAATTGCATTTCATGAATTTTAGATAATTCATAGAAAATAAGAGTTTCTTCACTATAACCTGTGAAAAGCATGGAATATTGACAGATAAAAATTTTTTTATTTTTTTCCTTAATTTTAATTTTTTTCAAGAAAGAGTTTATCTCATAAATTTTATTTAGACTTAGATCAATCTTCAATTTTTTATAATGTTCTTTAATATCATTTAGTTTTTTTTCATTATATCTATGATTTTTTAATTTGTTTTCTAAATAATTCTTATACAAAATTACTTTAGAAAAATTTTTTTTTAGACTTTTTTGAGCGTTTGCCTCAAACGAAAAATATTTATTAGAGTATTCGAACAAGATGATAATTTGATTTTTCATGTTTTTTTTTATGATTAATTAAAAATTATTTTGAATTTAATTTCATAAAAGAAGCTACATTATATAATACAAAAAGAAATTTTTCATCTTGTTGCGTAAGATTTTTATCTATTATTTTTTTTCTTAAAACATTTAGTTTTATTATTTTATTTAAAAATTTATTTTTAATGATCGTATTAATAAATCTTTTAGATCTTAAATTAATACATTCTCTTAGTGGCAAATAAAAACCTGTTTTCTCTGAATTAAACAAGACAGATTTTGGCAAATTATTTTTAAAAATATCTCTTAATATATATTTTGCTAGTCCGTTTTTAATTAAAAAGTTCTTACTCATTTTATTTCTTAAATTATAAAAATGATCATTTACATAAGGCATTCTAGACTCAAGTGAATTGTGCATAGTTATATTGTCCATTTTATGAGATTGTTGTGGAAAATTTTCATAAAATAAATCAGTATCTAGATGCTTAATAAAAATATCTTTATTTTTTTTATTTAAATTTCTAACTTGTTTTTTTCTTTTTTTAAAAATTTTGAAATATTGTTCATAAAGATTAACTTCAAAATTGTAACCATTTTTGTTTATATTTTTTTCATATAAATCTAGATTTTTTAATATTTCAGTTCTAATGTGTGGTTTAGTCTTATTCGACCAATCTATATATTCTTGCTTAAAAATTTTAGATTTTTTGATTGATAACAGATAGCTCAAATGATGCACATAATAACCACTGAAAATTTCATCGGCTCCAGCTCCAGATATAATAACTTTATATCCATCCTTTTTTACTTTTTTACAAATTTCATTTATAGCCAAGTTTGTAGAAGACGTTAAAGGAAAACCTAAATCTTGAATCAATTCATCAATTACATTAAATTTATTCATATCTTTATTCATATGTATAAATTCATGATTTAAATTTAGTTTTTTTTTTATTAATTCTATATTTTTAGTTTCATCATAATTTTTATTTTTTACTTTAATAGAATAAAATTTAATTCTTTCCAGATTTTTTTTAGCTATGTAAGAAATTATTGATGAGTCAACACCACCACTTAATAAAAAAGCGATTGGCACATCCGACCTAAATGATTTAGGAATTATTTCTTTGATTTTATTCTTTAAAATTTTTTTTGCTAAATTGTAGTTTTTTATTTTTGGCTTATATTTTTCTAATTTTAAATAATTTGAAATTTTTACTTTAAAGTTTTTATCTATTTCAATCAATTCGCCAGGATTAACAGATTTAATCCCTTTGAAGAAAGTTTTATTTTCAGAGAATATTGTACGAAATCCATATCTTAAGTAATCATATATTTTTTCTTGATCAATTATATAATCTTTTGTATTCAGTGCCTTAATATAGTTTACATTAGATCCAAATATCAAATTTTTGTTTTTTTTATCAAAAGAATAAAAAACTGGTTTTTCTCCAAACTTATCTCTGCATAAATAAAACTTATTATTTTTTTTTGAGTAATATGCAAAACCCCACATACCATGAATTTTATCCAATTTTTTAATGCCATAATAATTTAGGTATTTTAACAAAACTTCTGTATCTGATTTTGTTTTAAAAACTATTTTTTTTTTTAATAAATCTTTTTTTAATTCAATATAATTATATATCTCGCCATTGAATGACAGTATGCCATTTTCGTCTTCGAAAGGTTGGTTTGATCTTTCAAGTGTGTCTATTATTGACAATCTAGATGCACAAAATAAGACTTTATATTGACTTAATTCAAATTCTTTAAAATCTTGAAAATCAGGCCCTCTTAATTTCATTAATTTAATGCAAGAATTAATTTTTGGCTTGATTGGATAAAAGTTTTTAATCCCTATGTACCCTGCTATTCCACACATAAATTTATTTAAAATACTTTAACATATGTAAATCTTCAGGATAATTGATATCCACGGCTTCTTTATGGGGTACAATTACCCCATAAGATTTTTTTCCAAGAGCCCATCCATCACCTTTATAATTTAATATGTTGTTACTTTTTCGCAAATACAGTCCACCAGTAAATTTATAAGAATCTGGCCGATTTTGCCTTGGGAATAATTCTTTTATTTTTTTTGGTTTTGTAAGAAAAGATATTCTACCTTTTTTATCAATTTTTTGAGCTGTTAAAGGATGAAAATCATTAATTTTTGATATTGTGGCAACACCACTCGCATTTTTATCAAAAAATAGATTAACAGACTTTTTTAAAGATTTAATTGAAAGAAATGGCGAAGTCGGTTGCAACGAAATAATATTATCGTAATACTCACCTTTGGAAATAAGTTTTGACAATAAATCTTTTAAAACCATTGCTAATGTAGTTTTACCATCAGATAAATTTTTAGGTCTTAATTCCAATATATCAGCACCAGCATTTCTAGCTTCCCTAGCATAAATTTCTGAGTCTGTTGAAACCAATACTTTACTAAACAAATTTGATTTTATTGCTTTTGTAACAGCGATATTTATTAGAGTTTTTTTATTTATTTTAATTAAATTTTTATTTTTAATTGATTTCGAGCCAGATCTTGCAGGGATAACTGCTAAAATTTTTTTTGACATTAATTAATTTTATTTTTTTTAATCTCTCTTAAAGCTTTATTAATTGTATTTTTATTTTTTTGACTAAGCCTTTCCCCTGGTATTCTTGATTTTGTATGTGGTAAACCTGTAAGTCTCATCAACTCTTTGTAGCCTGGAAATCCAGACTTTCTTATAGCATTTATTATAGGTGTTTCTCTATTTATAATTTTAAGAGCTTTTTCAAATTTTCTTTTTTTCATTAAATTAAAAAATTTTAAATCAATCTCTGGTTCAAACCATGACCAACAACTATGCATTGCTTTTGCTCCCCACTGTAAAGTCCAAAACTGTGTAGTTTTTCCAAAACCATCGAAACAAATCTTTTTATTTAATTGTTGATATTGATTTTTTAAGTGATTTAAATCTTGAGTGTGTAATTTAAATCCAAAAACTAATTTATTTTTTGATATTTCACTTATCGCATTTAATGAAAGGCCAATACCACTCCCAAATGGTTGATCATGGAAAATTAAAGGAGCATTTGTTATATTCGTTATTTGACTAATATAATTAATATAAAATTGATCGTGTCTAATAGGAGAATATGATCTTAAATCATATTTACTTCCAAAAAAATTTGCACTCTCTTTGACTGCTTGAGGTTTAATTACTAAAGCAGATGCACCTGCATCCATCATTTTAAGACCTTCATATGCTTGAGATATTATACTTCCGCTACCCATAGGCTGCGCAAGTAAAAATCTATTTTTTCCAATAATCAATGAAATAAATTTTGTAACCTTTATTCTCTCCTCTTCGCTCATAAATTCAAATTCAGATGCTGTAGATGCTAAGTAAAAATTTTTAATATTTTTTTTTATTTGAAATTCTAAAAATTTCTTTAATTTATCAAAATCTATATTTAAATTATTTTTATAGAAAGATGGAACTGGTAAAATAATTCCCTCAATATTTTGAATTAAATTTTTCAATTTTTAAACATTTAGTTAATTATAATAAGTGAAGTTTATTATAAAAATTAATATAACTCTTTTAATATAAAATACTATTTTTTAATAACAACATAAATTCTTAATTAGTTAAATTTTCTAAATTATTTATGTATCAATTAGAAATCCAAAAATTTTCTAAAGCTAAATAATCAACTGCTCCTTTTTCAAAGGCTCTTAAAGCATCGTAAGGTGAACAAACAATTGGTTCTTCGTGTAAATTAAAACTCGTATTTACAAGAACTGGAATTTTAGAAAATTTTTCATACTCGTTCAAAATATTGTACAATGATTTATTGGTTTCTTTTGTTACTAATTGAGGTCTAGCTGTATTATCAATATGAACTACTGCTGGAATTGATTTAATTTTTTCTTCTTTCACGTCTAAGGTCATAGTCATAAATTTTATGCACTTAAGTTCAGTATCGTAGTCATTAAAATATTCACTAAATTTTTCTTTTAGTATAATTGGAGCAAAAGGCATGAATTCTGTTCTATTTAATCTATCATTTAATTTATTATTTATTTTTTTATCTACTGGAGCTGCTAGAATACTTCTATTTCCTAAAGCTCTTGGACCCCATTCCATTGATCCGTTAAATCTACCTATGATAAAACCTTCATGAAGGTAAGATGCAATTTTTTTTTCTATATTGTCTATTTTTTCAAATTTAAAATTAAATTTGTTTAATTGAGATAATATTTCATCATCTGCATATTTTGGGCCAAAATAGATGTCATCAAAATTTTCTTTTGCCTGAAGACCAGATTTTTCCTCATAAACATGAAGAGCAGCACCAATTGATAAACCTCCATCATCCATTCCAGGCATTATAAAAATGTTTTTTTTCGTTTTTTCATAAATAGTTTGATTTAATTTTACATTCGCAAATACTCCTCCAGATAGGCAAATATTATCACTATTTTGAACTTTAAGAGTATTTAAAACCAGGTCATTGACTTTATTTTCTAATGTGCATTGAGCATATTTTGCAATATTTTCTTTGCTTTCATTCTTAAAATTTTTACTTATAAAATTTGTTAATTTATATTGGTAATATCTTAGTTCCAAAGCTGAGTTATTTAATAAATTTTTCCAAAAAAATTTAATATTTTGAGTAGCAAACTTAAAAATTAAAAATAATCTTGATGTATTTTCGTAATTATCAATTAAATTATTTTTAAATGTAAAACCATCATGAGACAAGATAACTGGTGAAACTACATTTTCATATTTTTTTGTTCCATATGCTGCTAAACCTGTAATTTTACCTTCATGACGTAAAGCCTTAAATCCTAAAAATTCAGTAATAGAAGAATAAAAAAAACCAATAGAATTTATATCTTTTGACTTTGCAAAGAGTTTAATTTCTCTTTGTCCTTTTTTATTTTTTTTTCCTATATATGTTTTATGGCAAGAGTCATCTCCTTTGCCATCACATGTTAAAATTAACGCTTCATTATATTCAGATGCATGAAACGCTCCTATTGCATGACAAAAATGATGGTCTAAAAAAATTATTTTTTCTTCATTTATCCCAAGATTTTTAATTTTCTTTTTTATATTTCTGATTGTAATATTTTTTCTTATATTTAAAAAACTAAATAAATTATCAAAAATGTTTACTAAAGGAGATATTAGTCTAGTAAATGTATCAATCTTAATGCCAAACTTTTTGTAAATCTTAAGTAATGAACCGCCTGATGTTTCTTCTAATCTACTACTACCAACAATAGCTACATAATCTATTGATTTAATATCAAAGTTATTTTTATCAACTATAAACTCTAAACTTTTTTGAGGCCAGGAATTATCATATTTTACTCTTGAAATTCTTTCTTCAGAAATTGCCATAACACATTTACCATCCTTTAAAAAAGTTACGTTACTGTCATGACCATAATGAATTCCAATAATATTCATTTATACTCTTTTAAAATTTTGATTGTTTGGTTTGCAATACTTAAATCTTTAAAGTCATGTATATCAATCGAGGACTCACTATTTTGATTTAATATAATCTCTACGTTATCTCCAATTCTCTTACCATTTCTCCAAAGATCAGCTCTTGAGACACAAAATAATCCTGTATCTTCTCTAACTACAAATTTTCTATTTTGCCTTGAAGAATAATTTTTCATAAAATTTTTTAATCTTTTCCACTTAGAATTTTTAGTGTTAGTATTCTTTTCCCAAAAATTTTTATGAGTTTTATATCCAACAAAAACACTGTCTATTTTTCTATTTTTTTTGATTATATCAATTCCATTTTTTATCCATTTTTTCTCCCTAAAAATATCTGTACATGTTAGAAACACACAAAATTTAAATTTTTTATTTATTATTTTTTCATATGTGAGTAGGGCATGTTTTAAAGTTGTCTCTGTAGTGGAGTATTTTCCACTATATTTTTTTGGTCTTAGGAATGGAGTTATAGCTCCATATTTTCTAGCTCTTTTAGCAATTTTTTTGCTATCTGTTGTAACTAAAATAGTTCCTATTAAGCCAGATTTTAAAGCGTATTTAATTGGATAACTTATTAATTCTTTATTATCTAATTTTCTAATATTTTTATACTTTAATCCTTCCGAACCAGATCGTGCTGGTATGATACAAATTATATCAGATTTATCTATTTTCATTTAATTTCTACTGATCTAATATTTTATATTGTCCAATTTTTTGCAAAAACATTTATTTATTATTGTTTAACTTTATCTTGTTTTTAAAAACTTTATTTATGGCAAAATGCGCTTGAAGCAAGTTCATATCAAGTCCGTTTATAGTTTTGATTCCTAATTTTTTTGATTTTTTTATTAAAGCAGTTGCTTTGGGATTATAAATTATATCGTAGATATATCTAATTTGTTTTTTCTCCTTTAAATTATATGGGGATTTATTGCTCATATTTCCAAAGCCTATGGACGTTGAATTAACAATCATATTGCAATTATCTATTATTAGATTTTTTTTATTCCAATGTATCCAATCACAACCTGTATTTTTTATTTTTTTTGATAAATTTTTTCTTGTCGCACAATAAATTTTAGTTTTTTTTGGGAAGTATTTTCTCAAAAAGACTAATGAAGCTTTACCAGCTCCACCGTATCCAAGTTGTAAAATATTTTTTAAATTTTTATTTATTTTATTTTTTTTTAAAGTTTCATAAAAACCAACTCCATCAGTATTAATCCCTCTAAGTTTGTTTTCCTTGAATAAACAATTAACTGATCCTATTTTTTTAGTAAAAATATCAATATCATTTTTAAGATAGCTATAAATGTTTTCTTTGTAGGGAACTGCTATTGCGCCACCTAGAAATTTTTGATCGTTTTTCAAAAAATCTAATAATTTTTTTAAACTTTTTTGTTTGACCTCAAGAGGTATCATTTTACAATTAATTTTATTACTCTTTAATATGCGGTTCCATATTTTAGGCGATCTTGCTTTGTTTGCTCCTTGGCCACCAATAATTAAACAGTATTTTTCAGTTTTAATTTTTTTTATCTTGTTGATACATTGATCAAAATCCAACATTAGATTATTTTTTTATTGATGCTACTTGCAACTTTTCTTGACTTTTTTATTAATGATTTAAATTGCTTAAAATCTAATGGTTGTAAAGGATCTACTGCTGCTTTTTTAGGTTCTGGATGAACTTCAATTAAAATTCCATCAGCACCTGCAGCTATACTTGCTAAAGTCATCGACTCTACCCACGGTGCCCAAAAAGTGGCATGTGATGGATCTGATATAATTGGTAAATGACAAATTTCTTTTACCGCAGGGATTACTTGTAAATCCATTAAAAATCTTGAACTTGATCTATGAGTGTGAGGCACTGAAACTCCTCTTTCACAAAGTATTACATTTTTATTTCCCTCAGATAAAATATCCTCTGCAGCTCCGAGCCAGTCTCTTAATGAGCTTCCATAATGTCTTTTTAGCATTATAGGCATTTTAGTTTTTGCACATTCAGTTAAAAGTGGATAGTTCTGCATATTTCTACTTCCTATTTGTATAATGTCTGTAGAATTACAAATATCATCAAGATATTTTAATTCCATTATTTCGGTTGTAACTATAAGACCATATTTATCTTTTGTTTTTTTCAACCATTTCAAACCATCTAATTTTGTTTCAAAATATTTTTCACTTCTGTAGGGGAAAGTTAAAGGTTTAAAAGCACCCCCCCTAAGTCCACAAATTTTTATTGATTTTAAAAATTTACCAATTTTGTCAATCATTTTTAAATCTTCCACTGTGTTAGGTCCTGCTAAAAATGGTATTTTTCTTCCACCAAATTCAACGTTTTTTACTTTTACAATTGATTTATGGTTTTTATTTTTTTTTGCACACAGTGGTATTTTTGATTTTAAATCATCAATTGAAATATCTTTCCCAGGAAATTTATTGTCCATTTTAATTACCGAGTTTTGATGAATATAATTTATTATTTACGTTAATATTTTTTTTCATTTCTATACTTCTATATATTTTTGAAACTATCTTGGATGTTTCCAATGCTCTTTTAGTGCACCAACCAAAATCGTCGACATTTTTTTTAAATAACAATTTTTGAGAAATCATATTGAGCAATTTTTCATGTCCATTACCATATCCGTGATTAAATTTTTCTGAATATTTTTTATATTTATTTTTTTTTTCTTGACCATTAATAATCCAGTTACTTATCATGTTTAAAGCTATGCCGCCAATTTTAAAAATACCTTTATTGGAAATTATCTCAATCGAAGCCTCTGTATCTTTGGGTCTGAAACCTGTTGTTCCTATTATTTGACCTAAACCTCCATTTTTAAGTTTAAAAGATGCAGAAATAGAATCTTCACATTCTAATTTATTTACAATAGTTGATGAAAACGAATTTATCTCAATAATTTTTGATACAACGTTTATCATAGCATCCAAATGGTGTATTAATTGTTGATTAAGAACTCCCCCATCCATTTTCCATGTTCCATGCCAGCCATCTCTGTAATAACTATTTTCTCTTGACCAAATAAGCCTAACATTACAAAATATAATTTTTCCAAGATTATTATTACTAATCTCTTTTTTTAAAAACTGTATTGCTTTGTTTAATCTGTTCTGAAAAACAACTCCATAGAATAGTTTTTTATTTCTTGAAATACTTATTAATTTCTTGCAATGACTTACTTTTAAACTCATTGGTTTTTCACATAATACGTTAATACCTCTTTCAAGAACATATTTTGTATGTTGATAATGTAAACCAGATGGTGAGAGAATTAAAATTAAGTCAAGAACTTCATTTTTAACCATTTCTGATAGTTTTGTATAATTTCTGAAGCCCAAAATCTGGGTTTTTCTTCTAAGAATCATTGGTTTTTCATCACAACATGCAATCAATTTCATTTGAGGAATTTTATTTTTTTTGAACAATTTTAAATAATGATCAAAGACTCTACCACATCCAATTACACCAACCTTTAAAAATTTTTTTTTCATTTAATAATTATACAACCAATTTGATCACCTAAATTTTTTTCTTTAAAAATTA
>MDTB01107819.1_pt1 | contig 13813 bp, 13 predicted proteins | sample 811161 | NCBI WGS metagenome assembly MDTB01 (sample SAMN05326650, study PRJNA326480) | marine metagenome | isolation source: seawater | place: Mediterranean Sea | collected 2009
ATTATATCAACAAGACGACAGACTAGTAAGACTTGATATAATAAAATCTAGATTAAAACGTAGACCTCGTAATGATTTTACTGTTCCAACACTACTTGGTCCAGGCGTTGTAGCGCGTCCAACAAGCATGGATATTTTAACCCGTTCTATGCATAGTTTAGAAGTAAGTGGGACAGATATCGCCCACTTATTAAAACCCGATAGTGAATGGGGAACATATCAACACAACCCAACAATTCTACCTTTTAAAAATTTTATTCCTGGGATAATAATGGATTTGGAAACTTGTTATACGAATGATAAAGGATTTCAAATAAATAAGATGAAATCTTATATTCAACAGATAGGTGCATGTGGTATTGGTCTAGATATTGAAAACTTCGATGTAGCTTGTTTACTTCCTGAAAAGTTTGCGAAAAAAAACACTGTTCTGCCAATTCCAACGTCTGAAGAAAGTTTCATTGCTATATTAAATATGATGGAACAGCAGCCAGAACTTAGCATATCGGGTTATAAAAAAGTAATTGGCAAGCGAGATATAAGCACTGAAGATTTTTTATCAATATACAATGCTTCTGTAATGTTTTGGAGAGATAACACCATATCAATGTATCATAATCCTTTGCAAATTATAAAATTCTGGAAAAATGTGTTTAATAAAAAACATCCTGGGATGCCATTGCTTTTTAAGTGTGAAGATGCTTTAAAAATGTTTGCAGAATATACAAGACAATGCCCAGTTTGGTACGCTCACAACGGTCATGGTTTTGATTATATTATCATGGAGAAATGGTTTCGTATTTTTAATATCCCAATGTCATGTGTATGCGATGCATATGCACCAAGAACTACCACATCCATGCAATATTTAAGAACGCGACAAAAGGGACCAGATTATTCCATCTTTGATATACACGGTATTCAAATAGGTAAGAGTCAATGGAAGTTGCGAGGGAATAATATAATATGTTATGATACCATGAAATTAATTAAATCGGATAAGCGTTCTTTGCTTAAAAAAGGTGGTCGGCGTGTGTCACAGATGGGATTAAAAAGAAAAGAATATATTAAAACTGGTATAGACGCCAAAGCAAAGGAAAAGTTATTTTATCTTTGGAATGACGGTTCAAAAACATCGTCTTTGTTCTCACATAAACAACAGGATTTATTAGAGGCGGTTGGTATTAAAGCAAATGATTCTTCTGCGCATACAGCTTTATACGATTGTCTAACATTGAGAGAATTGATATATAGAGCTTTTAATCTGTGTACACTAAAAAGAAATAGTATTTAAATTAATATTAATATTATATGAATGCCTACGCAAGATGAACTTTTAAACCCTAATCAAGCCTCTAAAGAATATGAACTTTTAAAGTGTAATCCAGTATTTTCTTATCATGAGGAAAACCCATTGGTAAGACAAAGAGATATAGGTTTAAATTTTTTCAATGAAATAGTAGAAATAATAAAACTTGTACCTAGAAAAATGCATATAGAAATACCCTACGATAAAACTGATATTAAAAATTACCCCATCAAGGTAACAACGGTACATAATAATGAATAAATATATGTGCTATGTCAGGTAAAACAACGTTTTTCTTGAATCTAATTGTTTTTTTTATAGTAGTTTTACCATTTGTATATTTAGATATTGGCACTGTTTTCAATTTAATACATTGTTGTTTTTCCACTAATTCTATTTCTACGCCTATGTTGCCATTTTCATCCGTAAAAGAATATTTACCATTTTGAGCATCTTTATAGTTTTTCAATACAACAGGCATACTCTGTGTCCAAAATTGTGAAGGCGAAGCTGCTATTTTTTTTAATTCATAATTTACCCATTGGTCTCTCAACCCATGTCCAGACCATGAAAATCGTAAAATTCTTTCATCAAATACATTACTGGGTAAACATTTTTCATTTCCATAGAAAGATGTAGAGTAATCTGGACAGAAAAAAGGAAATAAATCACCCAAAATGGACATACCAAAATCAAAAAGTTTCCAGTTGTTATTACATAAAGCAATGTTATTAATGTGACAATCTCTGTGTGAAAATTTATATTGAAGGTTTAATCTTTTCAATTCTGTGATGATTTCGTGCTTCCACCTTACGGAATCAACGGTATCTGTTTTATTTCTTTTTAAATAATCATACATCGTTTCATCTATTTTTTCTAATCCCATACACAAAGAAGGGCAGTGTACACCGTTATTAAACGCTATTTTTTTTATCCATAATGGTTTGATAACTTTAGGTTCTTTACCTTCTTTAATATATAAATCATATACTGCTTTGTGTATTTTATATTCTTGCCATAGTGCCGTCATTTTATCGTAGTCGCTATAATTTGTGTGTTTAATAGCTACTACACTACCATCTTCTTGGTAATAAGTTTGGTATATATCACAGTAAGTTCCGCACGTTTTAGAAGAAGAATCAATAACATTTTTAAATTTCCAAACTTTCAAATGTTCTTTGGTTCTAACAGGTACAGAAACAATTTTTTCATCTTGCCACCATTGTATAAATTCTTGTTTTAATTCATCCATTTTCATTAAATATTTTATCTTTATATAATCTTTAACATATATGTTTAGAATATTCTAAAATTTTATATTATATAATATCATATTATATATGTATATTAATGTCAACAAATGACGAAAAAACAACAAATAAAAATTTAACCTTTGAACTCCCCATTAAAAATTTACCTATTGCACTGGAATATTACGTCAAGTATCCGTATGAATTGATGCAAAAGGCAGAAGAGGAAGCGAAGAAAAAAGCAGCGGAACTGGAAGCGAAAATAGCAAGCATGACGCCAGGAGAACGGAAGGAGTACGACAAAGAGCAGGCGAAAATAGCAAGCATGACGCCAGAAGAAAGAAAGAAAGAAAGAAAAGAGATTTCCTTCGGGTTTTTAAATTGGTCGCAAGACGTACTTATGATTAAGAAAATTACCACAGGACAGTCAGCCTCTTTTACGTTATTGGAAGACGTAGGGAGTTTTAAAAAGATAACAGATTTAAATTGGTTAGGTTTTTGGAGTGACAATATCGAAAACTCAAAATCATATGCGTGTTTTGAATTAAACAAGGGCACTATTACTATACGTTATGCGACGGAACTGGAAGCGGAACTGGAAGCGAAAATAGCAAGCATGACGCCAGCAGAACGGAAGGAGTACGCCTTGAAAATAGCAAGCATGACGCTAGAAGAACGGAAGGAGTACCAGGCGAAAATAGCAAGCATGACGCCAGAAGAACGGAAGGAGTACCACAAAGAGCAGGCGCAGCAAGCAGCAGGACAATCAAACACAGAAGAAAATAACGAGGGAGAATTCTCAAAATTAGTTCTTCGATTTTAAATTATAATATGAAAGATTATGTTTAGAATATTCTTAAAAGAGTATAAGAAGGACTGTATAGATTATAAAAATGCTTTGGTTTCTAATAGGTTTTATATGGGGTGTTTTTGCAGCACAAGAAACTGAACTTCCAAATGTTAAAATAAGTGCAAGAAGAATATATGATTTTGTCTATGATATATTCTCCGAACAAAATATAAAACACGAACCTGCGACACGAAGCAAAAGCGAATGATACTATAAAGTACATTAAGTAATTAAAAATATGAACTTTACCTACGGTTTGTCACCCGAAGAAGATTTAAGACAAGAACGCTTGTATAGACATAATAGAACATCTAATAATCATTTTCTAAATGTTCCTAGGGGATTACCTTTATTAGGGCCCAGGTTGAGTAGTACACCAATTGGTATGGAAACTTTACCTACTGGACCAAATGTGGGTTTACAAGTTTTTAATACTATTCATAATGCTGTGGCGCGTGCAGAGCGTAGATTATTAGTAAACCCCCAAGAACCGCGTAATGATTCCCATCGATTAAATCCTATATCAATGATTGGTCAAACTAATACATCTACTCGTACTTCTAATTTATTTCCTCAACAAGGTGCTCCAGTTGAGTTTACTTGTGGTGTATGTATAAATAAAATAACAACAGGAACACCGCAACAAATATTAGTATGTGGACATAAATTTTGTGCGGATTGTTTTAATAAATGGCACCAACAACAACGTGGAAATACCACTTGTCCTACATGTCGCACACCTGTATATAATTCTTCTATGAATCAACCTCCCAGTGGTCGTGGAGTACCAGCTGTTGGTATGAGAACTTCTCCTATAACTAATAGAGATTTGAGAGGTACACAACGCCTTACATCGCAAGAACAAGCTCTTGCATTATTATTAAGAGGTACTTATCATTAAATAATTAAATTTTTATATATTTTTATATCTAGAATATCAATACCATTATCAAAAACTGCTTCTTCATTATAATATGCAAAATTGTATACCAATACCCACCATTTAGACATAATTTCCAATGTATCACTATGATTTTGTATAATACGCAAAGAACCCTGACTCGTTTTACACCATTTGTACCATATGTTTTTGATAATTTTTTGTTTACCTTCTTCCATTCTTTCATTTTCAATACATAATATCAATGCAAATGTTTTAGCAAGTGCATAACAATCCATCCATTTGGTTTTTACATTATTTTTTATATCATCTCTTTTATTATATAAATGTCTTATTGCTTCTCGAGGTGGCATATAATCTCTTGTACCTTTAATAGTTTGGTCAATAGCCAATGAACAGTTATCTAAATCTATTAAAAAGGGTTCATTGTTGCGCATACATATATTTTCAAGTTTTATATCTCTATGTACAAATTCATTGGTGTGTAAAAAATCAACAGCTGCGCATAATTTTGTAAATATATTATCTCTATGTACAGAAGTCCAAAAATGATTCTTTACCCAATCTACCAAATCCATATCTAACAAAGGAAAAAAGAAAATATATGAATATTGAATTTCTTCAATTCTTTCAGGTAAACAAAAAAATTGAGCTCCTATTTCATGCGTATTTACTAAATTTTTTAATCGATTAATATTCATTTGGACACGAAAACCAACTTTACGTCGGGATTTCATTATAACTTTTGCAAATTGACCTCTAATCTTATAAGGAAAACCATTCGGCCCAGCTCGGTCATCCATTTGTTCAAAATCACTTATACCAAGTTTATTGGATATTGACATCATTTCTAAATTAGCACTATCCCAGGTTCTTGGTCTATATTCAAAATTATAATTCGGTGTCCTCAATGTCTGTAAACAATTCCCCATCCTTATTTGGTGTTGTATTCGTATTTATAGGCATATTAGGTTTATCTTTAATCAATGCTACGGATGCAATCGGTACTAAATCTATTAAATTGCATAACACAATTAATTTCCAAAAATTTCCAAAATTATTCTTATCCACACCATATATACTTGCAAGAACAGAACCCCATTCAGATGACAATACACCTGCTAAATTACTAATAGACATCATAGTTGCATATAAAGAACCTTCGACGCCATCGGGACATATCCTAGCCGCTAAAACTACGGAAGGTAATAATAAAAATTGCCCAAGAAGTGATAATATAATAGAATCAGAAATTGCCAAAACCATATTAGAAATGCCTAAACTTTCGTTGAAACCGGTTACAATCGAAATATAAGTCCACTTTAATACCCAAGCTACACATAATGTCACAAAAAATATCTTTTGAAATGATACACGTGTTAACCATTTACGGTATATGATTGTTCCTAAAATTGATGTAACATATGAAGTAACGTCTAAAACGCTGAATTGAATTGCTGAAAACTTTAACACATTTTCAAAATAATAAGAGGTTACTGCTCCGAAACCTGGAGTCACAGATATTATAAATAAAAAAAGTGCAGGCTTCCAAATTGAAGCAGATTTGAACGAAGAAACTAATTTTTTAAACGTTTGAGACGCTGGTTTTTTATCTCTTATTGGTTCTTCTTTTATTGCTAAAAACATTATACTTATCAATAATGGAAATAATCCAGTAAGAACCTGTACCAATTCAGGTCCCATTGCGTTGTAAGCATAACCACCAGTAATTGATGCAAGTAAACCACCAGAAGCACGAAGACCCCAACACCAGGATTGAATATCTCCACGGTTTTCTTCGCTTTCGTTGCGAGCATGAACCACAATTATAGAATCACAAACCACATCAGCTATACACGCTCCCAACGATGATAAAAAAGACCAAAAGACTACCATTTCCATATTATCAGCATACCAAGGCAACGCCCAATATGATATAGTATTTAACCAACAGCCTAATAATATATATGGTATACGTCTATATCCGAAGATTGGAAATGAATCACTTATAAACCCATATATTGGTTTTAAACACCAGGGTATTCCCACAATTCCTCCAATAGCCATTAATTGTGACGGTGATAATTTTACCGTTTCTATAAGCCAAAATCTCATAGCAACCGATGGAAATTGAAAATTAAAGCCTAACATAAAATAAAAGGTTAATAATATATGTTTTTGATATTTTTCAAACATGTTATAAAATTTATTTATCTATCTATAGTCAAATTTTGAGATTTTGAAAGTATATAACTATATATACTATGTTACTAAAATGCGTTTTGTTGTTGGTATATTATTATTATTATTTACCTCTGCATATGCAACCCCAACTGATATACAACGATTGTTAAATAATGTATTGGCATCGTCGTCTGAAAATGTTGACAACTATCTTTGTGACGATTATAAAGATAATAATATCAAATTGCATTCATCGTTATATAATTTTGAAAACCCCAGGCCAGTTCGAAAAATGTTAAATCTCCATAAAAAAAATAAACATTTAGAACATATGCATCGTGAAAATAAAAAACATTTAGAAGCTCCAGGCATGGTAACTATGCCATTACCTATGAACAAGATACAGGAAAAAATCAAAAAATTACATTTATCACATCATCATGAATTTAAGAAAAATCGGGGAAAAAAACTCGAACATCAACAAGAATTATTAAATACCCACCAAAAATTAAGAGAAACGGGTCCACAAGGTCCTGCTGGCCCCCAAGGTCCTGCTGGAGCCCAAGGTCCTCAGGGAATACAAGGCGAAAACGGTCCAGCTGGGGCACAGGGCATTCCAGGTAAAAACGCAGATGAGGGATTTATCACATGGTCTATAATAGCAGACGTCGTATTGTTTGTATTACTAATATTTGGTTATTTTTCATTGGTTAGATGTTTTAAAAGTGTTGACGAGGCTACTGATACTATGACTAAACCCGGTGGTCAGCTTAAGTATAGGCCACGTATTGCTAGACAAATTATTAATATTGATTTTTAATTAAAATTTTAATGATAACTTCTCTTTATTAAAAACATATGTTCTTTTTTTATCAAATCTCGTATCATAATTATATTTATCGTTTATCCAATTACACACATTTATTAGTATATGTTTAAAAGGGATGCTCAAGCTGATGCCATTATTTAAAAAATAAATAAAATCTTTTATATCTGAACAATATAATTTGTGTATTTCATCTTTTAAATATAAATATCTTTCCAATGCGTCTTTTTCGTTTAATTTTTGCATCTTTTTATTATATATATCAACTTTTAACCAATATAATATTTCTACTAGCCACCAAGAATGTTCCACCTTTTGTTGGATTGTTTGAATCGATGGGTTGTATTGAGTTAGTTTATTTCTACATTTCGGACAATAACATGCAGAAGTGGTTGTCTGATGTCCTAACATAGCACCTGGGAGGAAAAATTGTTCTGTATTTGTAATATAAGTTTTGTCCCAAAACGTCCACTGTGCTCTTGGAAATGATAAAACTTGGTCAGATTGGTTGATATGAGAAAAGTCAACACAACGTATGCCATTACAAGGTATTGGTTTTTTTTGCATTTTATTTTGATAATCAAATAAAAATTGTGGATTATGCCATGCAAGATTTTTCTCGTTTTTAAAAGGAAATAAAACGGGTGGGCAACTTGATGGTTTTGATAAAAAATATTCATATTCAGTAAGAACATTATTACTTGCTTTGGGTGGCCCACCGATTGGTAATTGACCATAATAAAGACCAGAACATTTATTTGAACCCTGGTTAATGGTGTTACAGTATCTACATTTCCATTTCTGATTGTCAATATATAATTTATTATATTTGATTATATTTCCAATTGACCAATATTCTTTTTTCCCAGCTTTCCATGCGACAATATCAGAAGATTCTTTTCTGTTTCTAAGCACGTTTAAAAATTTTTGACCATCAGGCAAATAAATATCAGAATATATTTCGTATTTAACGTTTAAATCGAGGTTTTTATTGCGTCTATATTGCATAGGGATGGGTGCTAACCACGACCCATTTTCCAATGTTATAATTTTTCCAGAAACTGATACAACTCTGAAACATTTTTCTGGTTGTAATTTAGATATTCTAACCCATAAATAAGAGGGTTGTAAACGCCAATCTCGTTTTAAATAATCTTTAAAATCCATTGTATTACTCCTTTCCAAATCATCTAAACTCATTTGTGAAGAAAATAGTAGTTTAAATAGTTCACGGATTTAAAAAGAAAACGATCGTAATAACTTATATAAAATATTTTAGATGGCTGAAATAACACCATTTTGCTTTGTAACCAATTTTCTAACGTTAAAAGATATGTGTGTAGTTGAAAGCACCTGTAAATATTTAAAATATGATATGGATATATGGAATTATTTTTTTCATTACCATAAAAATAAAATGAATGAATACGATAAATTACATTTAGAACACTTAAAAACCGTTTTTTATAATGATTGTAGACGTGCAATTAAATCTTATTATGTAAGGAAAATTTGGGAAAACTTTTCATTACAAGACCAGACACAATGTTTAAGAGTACCTAAAATAATTAAACTATATTTAATTTCTGCATGGGCGAGATATGGCAAGGATGTAGTACAACAAATGGTATACAGATTGAACAAGGAAACAAAAGGGGGTTCATATATCAGATGGTTGGTTCCGTGTGATTCTATTTTGAATGGAAAGACAAATAAATTTTTTAGACGTAACTATTTACCAGTATATTAAGTTATTATTTTTTTATAATGAAACTATATCTACAAATTTTAGAATTAAACTTAAAACATAAGTTTAAAGAAAGTTTTGTAACATTTTGGAACAACCAAAACGGTACAATACACAAATTAGATAAAGAAAATCCCACATGTAATATTGAATGGGACATTAATCCAAAATTAACAGTCGGGTTAATGTTAGGTGCATATGGTGTTAGATATATTGGTAAAGAAAAAGTATATCACCCATGTGGTAGTGTTTTAATAGATTTATCAAAAATAAAAACACAAAAATCAACAAATATACTTACAGATTTATTAGATTCAACATTTGTTAAACCAAATATGGGTAAAATACATTTTTTAATCTCTTGGACATCTAATACTATACCACCGAATATACCCAATATGCAAGAAATAGGCAATATTATGTCTAATGCTTCGGAAAAAAACTTAACTTACATTGCACCATGGGGACAGTATGGAGTCCCACCTATTAACGAACAACTAGTAAAACTACATTCGCCATATTATACTTGTAATATTGGAATAACTATGCCTTCAGGGGCCTTTTTATTGAATTTGGGTTCGAAAACTCCATTAAAAAACACTATCGAATCACACATTGAAAGATTAGAAACAGTATTAACAATATATGGCTTGAAAAAAGAAACTTTTATCAAATATGCCAATAAAATTGCGAATGGTGAATCTGATATAGAATTAAATAATGCCCTATTCATTCTAGCGAAAACATTAACCATGCATAGTAATCAAGTACAAAAATATGTTGAAGATATTCAATATTCAGGAAAACAAGTAATAGAAACAGATAGATGGGAATGTCCTAGAAATATAGATTCCAACTATGTTGGGGATTGTGAAGATACTGCCAAAGAAATTATGATAGAAGTATATGAATGGCAACGTATGAAATCGGATAATCAATTAGTTGAAGTAGTTCAAAAAATGTTAAAAAAATTCATACCTTTAGCAGTTCAAGGAGCTGTTGATATCAACGGTACATTAAAAAATCATATATGGGCAGCATTAGTACCAGAATCTGTATTTTCATATGCATTAGATAAAACAACATCAAATCAAAAAAAATACACACTTCCAACGATATTATTAGAAGGTACTGCAGATACTACGCCATTAAAATGTTCAGCAGAATGTATCAAATCAACCAGGGAAATATCTAGGAAAATAATACATCAAGAACCCATTTTACAATATGCCACTTTTAGGGACGTTGACCCAAATGGATGGTATAAATATGTTGTAGCCGCGATGACACCCATAATGAAAGAGAGGGGGATAATAGATTATGTATATATATCTCGTAACAAATATGGGGAATCAAAATATGGCATTCCATTTGAAAAATGGTTATCTGGTAAATATATTATGACACCAGCAACAAAACATACACGTCAAAATATCAAAACTATGGAAATGTTATGTAGTTATGACAAACCAATTGTACCACTACAATATAAGACCAACATATTTGAATCAATAGGTAAACCAGTTTATAATATGAATGAAAAACAAATTAAATTAGGTTATAAATTATTTTCACTTGATGAGAAATGGCATTTAAAAATATGTAAAGCAGTGGAAAGACTAAAGGAAAAGGAATGGAAAATATTTGGAAATGTTATCAGCCATGAAAAAAGTTTTTGGGTAGAATGGGTTGTAGAACACGAAAACAAAGAAAAGAAGAATTTTGATTTTTTTTTATTGTAAACAATTTTTTAAAACTATATTAAATATTATATATATATTATTATGACAACTTATTTAGCATATGCAGCTACTTCAGCCGCTGCGGGGGCTTCTATATCTGCTATATCTTCTTTCGCATCTTTAGTGAATACGGTAAAAGCATTATCAATATCGGACCATGTTAAACAACAAGTAAGAGACCTTGATATAGATGCTACCGTTTCAACTATACAACTAGTAGTAAAAACACACCCTGTAGGCAGTGATGATTATAAATTAGCTAGACATTATGTAATTAAAGCATTAGAAAGAGTTAAATTTGATTTAGAAACGATACACGTTAAAACAAAATTACATCATGAAGGATGGATAAGTAGATGGAGAAAAATACAATTAAATTCCGAACGAAAGGCGCTTGCTTCTTCCATGAAAATATTGAAAAGTAGATTTCGCCTCATGTGGTCTTTGGCCAAAGTAATGCCACAAAAACCTGTATATGAAGCTACAACTCCTTGTGACTATTTGATAACGTAGTTTGTTCGCCAATAAACTTATCAAATGAATCAAAATCACGAGCGCCGTTGTAATCGATTGGATTTCCATTTTTATAATATCGTATAGTTGGAAACCCTTTCACGTCAACACCTTCATTTTCATTAGCTGTTGCATCATATTTTGCAATTACGACATCTTCGTCGACAAATTTTTCAGCCAATTCGTCCCAAGTTGGTGCTAGCTTCTTACAATGGCCACACCACGGGGCATAAAACTTAACTAATACATTATTGTTTTCTTTGATAAATTTATCAAATGTTTTACCTACCAATACATGTGGCTTACCCGTCTCCTGTTCTGGTTCTTCTTCTGACTTAAGAGATGCTACCAAATCTCCATTTTCAAATGCCTCGATATGCTCTTCAAGCGATTTAGATGTTACATCGCCCGCCATTGGATACTTAACTAGCTTAGGAGCTAAATTAACCAAGAAAGCTGCTGGAAACTTCTCTACACCAAACATATCAACGACTTGCTTATTCGTATGTTTAACCGTTACGAAAATATAAGACGGTGAATACTTATCAGCAACTGGTGTCATTTGTTTCACTACTTCATTATAAGTTTCAGGCGTTGAAAACACTATCATATGTTGACGAGAATAATCAAAACCGCGCTTAATTGCTTTAGAATCCAACTTATTTACCAAAGGAATAGATTTCTTACGAATAAAATCAAATGCGTCTTCATCATTATCATGGACATGGAAATCAACCTCTCCTTCAAATTTAGTATACACTCGCAACGTTTCATCTGGTATCAAATTTGAAACAGTTACATGTCCAAAACTAAGCTGGCCCAATTTAGAAGCCAACGGACGCAACTCTTCAACTGCATAATTTGAAATTACAAATGCATCCTCTTCTTGTAGAGAATTTACAAAGTCATTTAGTTGTGTTGTATCCGTTATAAACGTTGCCCATTCGCCTGTTTCTTTCTTCAAAAAAGCATTCATTGAATCAAAATCACGGCCTCCTTTAAAATCATATTCCGTGCCGTTGATAAACCATTTCAATGTCGGATAACCTTTTATGCCATGTTTCTGTGCCAAAGCCGTATCAACTGTTGCATCTACTTTAGTAATAGACACTTCTTGTACTCCATCTGTAGACAATTTATCATAGTGCGGTGCTAGCTTTTTACAATGCCCACACCACGGAGCATAGAATTTGACCAATACATATTCATTAGAATTGACATGGTCGTCGAAATTATCATTATTAAGAACCGTTACTTCGGCGGAAACTGCAATAAAAAGTGTAATAAATAAAAAAGTAGTTTTAATCATTTAATTATTTTTAAAGAGTGTATATACTCTAATATTTCCACGCTACGGATTCTAAAATACGCTTTTGGGAGGCTTTACCGTTGCCAATGGCTTCAGGAGTTCTGTGTTGATATAATTGTATTGACCATAATTCTTGACAAACTTCTTTTATTGCCTTATCAATTTGAACTTTTAATTCTTCATTCCAAGGTATAAATTGAAAAGTTTGATTAAGTTTTCCATGTTCATCACATGAATTCCATTGTGTCTGTAATAACCAAGCGCCAGTTTGACTGTTTCTGGAGTTGGGATAATCTTGAAATCTCCATGGGGGTTTGTTTTTTTCTTTTTCTTGTTGAACCATTGCCATATAAATTTGCATTTGAATTTGTTCACTTACTTTTCCAGATACATAACTCATACTTGATGTTCCTTGGCGTTGTTTTGCTTCGAATACGTCATAAAATTGATTATTATGCCGTGTATTACCATATAATACACCATCGAATTTACCCCAGGCAGTAGCGCCCCATACATCCTTTCCGTTTAATTTTCCAACATCGTCCCAACGATAATTATGAAAATATTCATCTGTTTTACCTTGCATTAATAAAGCTTGATTATGTGAGATTTTTACATTGAATACAGGACGAGAACTTCTTCCTTTAGTATCATTCCAATAAAAAGGCTTACCTTTAAATAGTTCAGGTCCACGTCTTAAACCCTGGTATATATCAGTACCAGCATATTTTTGCCCCATTAAACCATTGAAATTCCCATCTTTAAAAAATGATATTATATCGTTCTCTTCGCCTATTGTTCCAGATTCTGTAAATACTTGCCGAGTAATTTCTCCATGTAAAATAGAATATATTATTTCTTCCAAATCTGTGTTCTTGTACTGTTTGTTTTCAGTACGGCTAAGCAATGATAATTCAGCTGCTGCTTTGGCATTAGCAATATGTGTACATCTAAGTCTGGGCGAAGGAGCCAGTATTGCCGCACTAATCTCCTTTCTTACTTCTTGTTTAGCAAGAGTATTTCTTCCCGAACATGGATTAAAATGTTCTTCTAACCATTGTTTAGTTGTCTTTTCAAAACCGTGCTCGTGTAAACAATGGTTAAAATATTCAGGTTGATTTCTTTCCCATATATATGCTAGACAATTATCTTTTGTAATACCATAAGTTTCTTCCATTTCAC
>MDTB01158855.1_pt1 | contig 13812 bp, 25 predicted proteins | sample 811161 | NCBI WGS metagenome assembly MDTB01 (sample SAMN05326650, study PRJNA326480) | marine metagenome | isolation source: seawater | place: Mediterranean Sea | collected 2009
TTTCCCATGCTCAAAAAGAGACTCGAGGCATTGGAGAAGAAAGCGGGTATTAAGAAATAATGGCTGAATTAAAAGAAGACAAATTGATTGTTAAAGAAAAAGAAACTGTTGTACAAAAAGCAAAAGACGAAGCAGTGGATAAAATTAAATGGGTATGGTGGTTCCTTAAAGAAGAATTACCACAGTTCTTATCAAACTGGAGAACAGTGCCAAGAATAATGATGGTACTATACGGTTTGGTATTTTACAACACAATGCAATGGTTCATGATGCTGGAGAACCCAAACAACGCACAGGCAGGTTTTGTTTCTGTTGTTGTTGGTGCTGGCGCGGCCTGGTTCGGTCTTTACGTAAACGGTAAGAAAACAGATATCAAAACTACCAAAAAATAATACCAATCATTGACAAATAGTCAATCTGCTATACAATATACTTAATGAAAAATTATTATGACATTCTAGGTGTGTCAGAAAATGCATCAGCGGACCAAATAAAACGTGCATTCAAAGATATCGCAAAAAAAGAGCATCCGGACAGAGGCGGTAATGAGGAAATTTTCAAAGAGGCAAACGAAGCATACGACACATTGAAAGACACCGGTAAACGTAACGAGTACGATACTCTGCGAAAATACGGACAACCAGGCACGGGTGGAAACTTTAGTTTCAGGTCTGGTGATATGTTCGGTGAAGAAATGTTCGAACAATTCTTTTCTGGGTTTGGCGGCAACAACATGCGGACACGTACATTTAGATCACGTCCAAGGGCAAACAAAAGCATAAACGTAAGGATGGCTCTCAGTATCAAGGAAGTGATGAATAATCTCGAAAAAACAATTTCATACAAACTACCGTCTGGCAAGGAAGAATTTGCCACTGTAAAAATACCTGCCGGTGTCCAAAATGGAGTTACATTTAGATATAAGGGCATGGGCGACGATTCCATCAAGAATGTTCCAAGAGGAGATTTAATGGTGCAAATGACGGTCCTAGATTCGGATGGCTTCACAAGGAAAGGAAATGACCTGTATGCCGAAAAAACTATTAATTGCTTTGAAGCAATCAAAGGATGTATAGTTGACATCAAAGAACTAAACGAAAATATAGTTAAAGTAAAAGTGCCCATGGGTACTCAACCAGGCACACTACTGAATGTCAAAGGACGAGGCATGCCTGTACACAAGACATTAAATATTAGAGGAAACTTGTACGTGAAAATAAACGTGCTGATTCCACAACTGTCTAGTGATGATTTAAAAAAGATTGAAGATTTATGAGTGATGAAATAGCAAGTCCGTGCATGAAAATATGCATTTTTGATCAGGAAAGTGGATACTGTTTGGGTTGCAGTAGGACTGAGGAAGAGATAGAAAAATGGGGGAAGGCCGACACATCGAACGAATGGAAAGAAAACAATCTAAAGGAATTGAAAAAAAGAGAACAAGCATGATACAGATATTCCAATACCCTCATGAAACATTAATGCAGACTAGTGCCGCGTGGGACAAAAATGATTCGATACAAGGTTATGACGACATAGAAAAATTTGAAAATGATTATATAAAATTAATGCTAGATAACTTTGGAATGGGGTTGGCGGCAAATCAAGTTGGTATAACCAAAAGATTCTTTGCAATCGGGCATGACTCATTTGACACTTTTAAAAAAAGTGCTATAATATGGAATCCAATGTTGATAACACAAAGTGAAGAAAAAGTTATAGACGTAGAAGGATGTTTAAGTTTTAAAGGAATATGGTTGAAAGTAGAAAGACCAAAGACAGTAGAAGTAAAATATGAAACCACACAAGGAAAAACAAGATTCGCAAAACTCGACGGAATGGAATCCAAGTGCTTCCAGCATGAATGCGATCACCTTGAAGGTATTACATTTAATAAGAGAGTTAGTAAATTACGATGGGACATGGCAAAGAAAAAATAAAACGTCCAAAGGAGACTAAATTATGGAAAGTATTGACAGGCAATTATGCAAAACAAACAAGAGATCAAAAAAATGTCGAGAGATTAATATGTGCGATACAACAAGAATTAGAGTGGGACGAAAAGGATATATCAACGTGGAAAAAAATACAGCATGGGATAATAGATTGGAGTGGAGATGTTAGAAGCAAACGAAAGCCTAGAAAACATATTCGAAAACGCAGTTAAAGAAGCAGAGAAAAGAAAACACGAATACGTAACCATAGAACATGTGTTACTTGCATTAATCAAAGACGAGTCAATTGGTACTGTGTTGCATGATTTCAAAGTAAGTGTTGGAAACTTAATTAAAGAAATTGAAGACTACTTGGATACAAAATGCAATGATATAAAAACTAAAAGCAAAGAACCTATTACACCTAGAAAAACTGCATCTCTTGAAAGGCTTATGAACAGAGCATTTACCCAAGCACTATTTCAAGGAAGGCAGGATGTGAATGCGATAGATATTCTGATAAGCATTTTTTCTGAAAAGAAAAGTTATGGCGCCTTTTTCTTAAAAAAGCACAAAGTGAATAAGCAAGACTTAATGGACTTGATATCTACCGAAACAATACTAGACGAAGGGATGGCCCAGATGGGTGGTGGCTTCCAACAGGGTGCAGAACAAAAATTAAGACCAAATCAAGCAGATAGAATACTTAAAAGTTATTGTGAAAATTTAAATCAAAAATACTTTGATAAAAAAATTGATCCTGTAATAGGAAGAGAAGAAGAAACCAACCAATTGAAACAAATTCTTGCTAGGAGAAACAAGAACAATGTGCTTATAGTTGGCGATCCAGGTGTTGGTAAGACAGCAGTTGTAGAAGGACTTGCTAGAAGGATAGCAAAAAATAAAGAAGATGTACCAGAATACATTAAAGATCATATAGTATGGAGTTTAGATGTAAACAGTTTGATTGCTGGATCTAAGTTTAGAGGTGATTTTGAAGAGAGATTAAAATTAATTGTGAACGCATTAGATCAAAAAGGCAAGTCTATTTTGTTCATCGACGAAGCACACATGATTGTTGGTGCTGGCGCCACAGGACAAGGAAATAGCATGGACATGGCAAACATGATCAAGCCAGCGTTACTAAAAGGATCGATTAAGGTGGTTGCATCTACAACTTGGGAGGAATATAGGAAATATTTTGAGAAGGACAGAGCGTTGATGAGAAGATTCCAAAGACTGCAAGTTGGAGAACCTACAAAAGACACAGCAGTGAAAATACTTAAAGGAGTAAAACAGTACTATGAATCTTTCCATAAATGTACGATCACAGACGAGGCTTGTGAAGACGCAGTGGATTATTCAAGCAAATTTATTGCTGACAAAAAACTACCTGACAAGGCAATTGATATAATAGATGTTGCCTGTGCAAGACTCAGACTCAATGGAGTAAAAGATGGTAAGATAGATCATGATGAGATAATACATGAAATATCAGTCATGACAGGAATAAGCATAGAGCAGTTGTCTCAGAAACAGGCTAGTAATTTAAAAACACTAGAAGAGAAGATGAAACTGCAAGTGTTTGGTCAGGACAAGGCAATAAGCACAATTACAGATAAGATATTAGTTGCAAGAGCAGGACTGAAAAGTTTAAACAAACCAGTTGGATCTTTCCTGTTTCTAGGCCCTACAGGTTGTGGTAAAACAGAAACTGCAAGGCAACTTGCTAAGACGCTGGGAGTTGAATTGCTTAGATTTGACATGTCTGAATATCAAGAGAAGCACTCTATTGCAAAATTGATAGGGTCTCCGCCAGGCTATGTTGGGTACGAAGATTCAAATATGGGAGGCGGTATGTTTATAAACGAAGTTGAAAAAAATCCACACGCCGTGGTGCTTTTTGATGAAGTTGAGAAAGCACATCGTGATGTATCCAATATGCTATTGCAGGTAATGGACTATGGTACGGTGACAGGATCTAATGGTAAGAAAGCAGATTGTAGGAATATTACTTTAATTTTAACTTCAAACTTGGGTGCAGAAGCAATGGAGAGAAACAACATTGGCTTTGGTGCCAGTGAAAGATCTGGTGAAGACGATGCCGCATTGAAAAGGTTCTTTCCACCGGAGTTTAGAAATAGACTAGATGCAGTGGTTAAATTTGATAAACTGGGCAAAGACACAATGAAATCAATTGTGAAAAAATTCCTGCAAGAACTTAACACTATGACCATAGAGAAAAATGTTGAAGTTAACGCAACAGATCTAGCAGTAGAATATTTGGTCAAAAAAGGATTTGATGCTAAATTAGGAGCGAGACCATTGCAAAGAGTAATTGACGAAGACATTAAAAAGCCATTATCAAAAATGATTTTATTTGGTGAACTACAAGAAGGTGGCATGGTCGAAGTAGGCTTAACGGAGGACGTCATTCCAAGACTAACTGTTACTTTTAAAGCAGGAAAGGTAATACAACCAATCAAAGATACAGTCAAAGATGAGAAAACATCATAATAAACTTTACTACGGAAAGTATCCGTGTAAGGTAATGTTTAAGATTCCTTATTCTAACGCTTTATGGCCTACCACAGATGAACATTTGCAACATATAATCGATAAAAACCACGTGACAATTGAACTCTGTAATTTTATTTTAAAAAATAGAAGTAAAATGAAATTTAGGAATCAAGAAACAAAAACAATTTTTTACTGTGATGAAAAAATGGAACAAACATTGATAAAGATATTTAGGAAATACTACAAAGGTTCAAAAAATATTGATCCTAGGTTTAAGGACCTTGCCAAGGATTCTATCGGCTGTAAAATTTTGCCACACGGCAAATTCCAATATCAAGTACATCTTAAAAAAGATATCGACGGAAGACTTAATAAAGAACAACGGAGTGCTTTATGGGATTTCCTAGCAAGAAATAAAGATAACTGTAAGTTAACAAGCAGAGACGCAATAGGTTTTTTGTCTGCAGAGTGGCAGTACTTTACAGGAGGTTATTTTTATGTTACAGAAGAGAAGTATCTAACTCCGATATACATGATTGCATCGAAAGGAATTGACAAAATAATAAAATTTGTTAAAATATAATATGGAAGCCATTAAAAAATTAAAAGACAATAAGATATTTGGAGCAAACAGCATTATAGAAACAGTGATACAAAAAAGTTTATGGGGTACACCTGTTCCTAAAAAAAGTTTCCTTAAAGTTAAATCCACTTACGAAAACGATTGTATGTGCGAAGAAGTAGGTGAAGCCGATGGAAAATCACATAAAATCAGGTATGTGAATATATTAACAGTGGACGGACAAGAACCAAATGAACTAGCCGCTGTATATGGACTAGGGCCAAAAACTGCTAGATTCAAGAGACGTAAAAGCGATTAAATAACAGTGTATGGCAAACACTGATTTTCTAAAACCAACAGCGGTATCACAAACCTCAGGAGCAACTGAAATAAGTTGGAATTTAGATAGCCAACCTCGTAACGTTAGCACAGGTTGTTCTACTACAGAACCATTATCATCTTTTAATTCAAAAACAACAGGTTTGTTAATTTGGTCTGGTTGGGACACATCCGTGATACCATCGGTTACAAGTGATGGGTCAACTGATACCACTATAGACGGAATTGAGGTTAAAGTATTATCAAGTAAAGATTCGAGGATTAATGACAGCATTATACAATTAGCACAAAGTGGAAGTGTAATTGGCTCTAACAAAGCCAATGCAGATGCTGGAGAAAATCATACATATGGAACTAGCACAGATGTATGGGGTACAACATTGGCATATTCTGATTTGTCTACTCTTCAAGTAGCAGTAAAATATTTTAGTAGTTCGATACCTCATAAGGATACTGCTTACGTATATTCTGTGCAACTTAAAATTTACTACACATAATTGAAATAAATATAACGATGGCACAGACAAGCACAACAATTTTAGCGGCGAAATCGCATAAATCAGATATTACAGGAACTGATATTAGATTTAATGCATCTAGTGGCGTATACACTATTGCCACTACAACAACAAGTTTAAGCAATCTTGCAATTAATGATTTAATAACAATTTCAGGCGCTAGTACTTCTGGAAACAATAGTACTTTTACAGTAAAAGAAGTTGCTACTGATGGTTTAAGCATTAAGGTACATGAGGTTGTCACCACAGAATCTGCTGGTCAATCAATAACGATAGATCATGTTGGCTTTGTTTCTTCTAAATTTAAAGGTGATGGATATTTTTCTAAGCCAGATGGAATGCACACAGTATCATACAAGGTATCATCTACACTTACTGGATCTATCAAAATGCAAGGATCACTTGCCACAGATCCGGGAAATGATGACTGGTTCAATATTGGTGATACGCAGTTAGATACTGACCAAAGTTCTACTATGTTTTCATACAATTTTACAGGAAACTTTGTTTGGATCAGAGCAAGAGCAACTTCTGTCACTGCCGGCACAATTACTTCCATTTTACTTAACTCATAACACGTTGACATAAGTCTATAATATGTTATACTTAAAGTATGACAGATAATGAAATTGAAAATATACAGACACTTGATGTCAAAGTAACCGCTGAATCAATTGACGCTCATGTATTATGCCTGAGGGAAAATGGATACAAAGTGGAAAGATCTTTTACATCATGGACAAAATACATCATGGCCTTTTTACTAGGTGCTTACCTAGTTTCGGTAGTGCTGTAAAATGCAAAAAGAAATACACAGAGAAGATTATTTCGGTACACTGATGAGTGTGCTTGTGGACGAATCACGTAAAATTCTACCTACGTTCATGCCTACGGAAGAATTACATAAAATTCAGAATGATATGTGCAAGGCAGGAAGTTGGATTGACAAAGTACCAATCGGAGTAATAATACAAACGGTGCCACAACAAACAATACAAAAACTTCAACGTGATGTGCTACCAGAGTACAGAAGACTTGCGGCAAATTTGATAGACAGATTCGTAAGCGAGTTTGAAGCACAGGGCGGACGCAGGATAGAGATCACAGAAAAATTTGAAAGTATGTACAAATGGAAAAAATAATAATCACTTGCACAAATAACGGAAAAACTAAGGTTGCAGAAATCCTAAATCAGAATGACAAATATGTTAAGGTTGTGTTGGAAGGTACTCAGATTGCGATTGAGATGTTCAGGGAAACTGTAAATACTCCATACGTTGGACACACAGCAGGATTAGAATTTACATGGCAACAGAGAAATTAAAATTTGTTATTGAACTTTATTCAACTTACTGGGGTGCTCCGCCTAAAGCAAATGTCAAAGTGGATAATGTTTCCTACTTCAATGATTACGTAAAAGCAAAAGAGGACATGCCGAAAGTAATTGAATTTACCCACACACTAGACGAAGGCAAGGAGTACAATCTTATAATAGACCGTAGCAATAAAGGTCATAACGACACTGTTGTAAATGAAAAGGGTGATATACTGCATGACCAATTGCTACATATTAAAAGTATTACAATTGACGAAATAGACATTGGTGGATTGGTATATGAGGGCATTTATACGCCAGATTATCCTGAAGAATGGGCAAAGCAACAGCGTGACCAAGGGATAGAACTGCCACAAACTTTCAAAAATGTTACCCAAATGGGTCATAACGGCACATGGACGTTTAGTTTTACATCACCATTTTATATGTGGCTATTAGAAAATTTATACTAATAAATATGCTTATATGAGAGCATCGCAATTTATAACAGAAAACCTAGACGCAGACGCAGTAAACGAACTAGATTCATTTATAATGAACAATGAAGATTTGTATCGTAGACGCTTCATGCCTATTATATCTAACATTAAAAGAAAGATGAAAAAAGGTGTGTATGATCACGAAAAGGTCATAAAACTATGGATGTATCTAGTAGATGATGCCGCGAAAGAATATGTGAAAGAGTATGGCTCTCAAGACCAAGATGTAAAAGACATGTTTCCAAAAGAAACTAGATTAAAAGTTGCTCAGGTTATTGCTGACAGAGAAAAAGAAAATATAGAACAAGGCGAATACGATGTTACTCAAGGAATTGTTTCTTAGGGAAGACGATCGCTCGACAGCCGTTTTTGCATTTGGCCGATTCAATCCTCCCACAATAGGACACCAAAAACTGATAGAAACTGTGTTGCAATCTGCAGGACAGTATAACGGCAAAGCATATCTTTTTTTATCACACAAGCAGAATAATAAAACCGACCCATTAACCTTTGCGGATAAACAAAGTTATATCCAAAAATTTTATCCATCATTGGCAGTTGGAGATCCCAATTCGAATACCATAATAAAGGCACTGCAAAAAATTCAATCAGAAGGCAGAACAAAGATTATAATGGTGGCTGGTTCAGATCGTGTAACAGAATTTGAAAAATTACTTAACCAATACAATGGGAAACCAGATAAACAAGGAAACGACTTATATAAATTCGACGATATAAAAGTGGTAAATGCTGGCCAGAGAGATCCTGACGCCGAAGGCATATCAGGTGCTTCGGCTTCAAAAGCCAGAGAACTTGCGGCAAAAGGACAGGAACAAGAATTTTCTAAAATTATAATGGGTGGTAATAAAGGCAAGTTTTTGTACGACAAGATACAAGACGCATTGAGAGAACAGATTGACGAAAACAACAAAAAGTTGTATAATGAAGACATGGAAGGTAAACCAACAGTATATCTTGACATGGACGGAGTCCTGGCTGACTTTTTCGGTGGAGTGGAAAAAATGTATGGTGTCGAACACTGGAAACAGTTGACGAATGACAAGACAAAGGACTTAAAAAAAGAAGTGATTGATAGAATTACAGGTACTGATTTTTTTGCCACGCTTCCAAAATTTCAGTCAGCAGATTCTTTAATTGACTTGGTAAAAAAATTCACAGGCGGCAAGTTCAGTATTAACACATCACCTTTACGAGGAGATCATGAGAATTCAGCAAAATATAAAAAAACCTGGATAGCAAACAACATAGAACAGCCGGATGATATTATTGTCACAGGCAGGAAAGAAACTTATGCCAAAGACAAAGCATCAGGCACACCAAACATACTCATCGACGATAGACCTATCAATGTGCAACGTTGGCAGGGTGCTGGCGGATATGGCATACTATACCAAGCCAATAGGGATTCGCTAGGCAAAGTAAAAGAGGCACTTGACGCCTACGGAAAATAAAACTATACTATGATGTATGGAGATTAATCACAAATATCTACACTTTGGCCCAGTGTTGGCCGGCACAACCACAGATAAAGATCTTTGTAAGGAATTGTTAGAACGTGGTAGGTTAACCACTGAGTCTAACGTGGCAGGACTTGCCGGACACATAGAGATTGAAAACAATTTCAATAGAGAAGATACACTATGGTTCCTTGACAATTTCAAAAAATATTTTATCCCATATTTTAAAAAAATTACTGAGAAGCATGATAAAAATTACTTTTATGGCATGGAACCTTTCAACAGAATACTACTACAGAAATTATGGATCAACTTCATGGTCAAGAATGAATACAACCCAATACACACGCATGGGGGAAGTTTTTCATTCGTTTTATACCTACAAGTGCCTGAAGGAATCAAGGATGAGGTTAAAAATTTTGCGGGCACAGGTCTCGGGCCTGGCACTGTAACTTTTACATACGGTGAACAACAAAGGGGAATAATAACTGCACACGGAATGATGCCAACCACAGGTGACCTATGGATATTCCCAGCGTCGTTAAAACATATGGTACCACCATTTAGGTCGGATGGTGAAAGAATATCAGTATCCGGAAACATCTATATCACTGACGAACTTAACGCAGGGTCACCATTACAACCTGGAGAAATTTTATTAAATACAAACAACAAGGAGAAAAATGCCTAAATTTAGTGGGATAAACAGAGCATATGCTCAAGGTGAGATACCAAAGACGCCACAAGAGTTACAAAGAGAACTTGACGAGAAGATGAAGAAGTTCCTGGCCAAGGGTGGGAAAGTTGAGAAAGTCAAAGCACACAAACCTACAAAAGAACAATTAAGATCATGGAAGATATAGAACGTCTTAAAAAATTAGCGGGTATAGATAACTTACCTAAGGATGACTCCATGGGAGAGAACCTATCTCTTATAGGGACTAAAAAAGCAGAATATCAAAGAAAACATAACATAAAGCCGGGCACAGACGAGTGGTTCAAATTATGGTTTGCACAACCTAAACTCACTGGTGAAAACCCAATGCCCAAATCTAAATAAATACTCGCATATGCGAGCAAATGAATTAATCAAAGAGACCAGTTGTCCGAGGACAAAAGCCAAAGAGTGCACCTGTGAAAGCATTAACACTATAACAGAATCGCTTGATACTGTCATAGCACAATGTGACCTACAACATTCAGACAAAGTAAAAGGCACAATACTTTTTATACAAGCACCAGGTTCACCTACTTTGATTAAAGGCACAATCACTGGTTTGGAACCAGGGGATCATGGCTTTCATATCCACGAGTTTGGCGATATGAGCAAAGGTTGTGAATCAATGGGCGGACATTACAATCCAGATGAAAAAGATCACGGCAACGAAGACAATGGGCACGTTGGTGATCTTGGAAATGTAAACGCAGGTGATGACGGAATTGCTACTGTAAATAAAATTGCTGAACGTGTTGACCTTATTGGAGATAGATCAGTAATAGGCAGAGGTGTAGTGATACATGCAGATCCGGATGACCTAGGTCAAGGTAACGATGCAGAAAGTTTAAAGACAGGCAACGCCGGAGACAGACTTGCTTGTGGTGTAATCGTAATTAGAAAAAATGAGAATTAAAGAGATAACAGAGTACGTGAGAAAATACGTACATCCGGACATACAAAAACAACTTACAAAATATGAGAAAAGAGCAACAAGCAGAACAAAGATGGGATATGCTCCTGGCTACATGAGTTACCCATACAGGGTTGAAGGTTGGAGCAAAAAATATAAGAAGTCAATAAACTGTAACAACCCAAAAGGATTTAGCCAGAAGGCCCACTGTGCAGGTAAGAAGAAATGAAGATACGAGAATTCATAATCATGCCACACACGGCAGACACAATGGGTCTCATACACAAACCCGGAACAGGCCCAAACAACAGGTTCGATTTCAAGAACAAGGGCAACAACAGAGCAAACGAAAATAAAATAAAACTGTCAACAGACCCAAAATATTTTGGTGCAGTTGGGGTGGAAAAATATAAAGCCACAGGTCCACAAGTCAATATTCCTATCAAACAATTGGTTGGGTTCGAACCCGAAGACAAAATGAGAGATCCTAATAGCATGGCCAAAGTGGATCAGATAGCAAAGGCTGTACAAAGTAAAAAACCCATGGGACCTATACTTGCAAGAAAATACAAGAACGGTTACCAGGTCATAGACGGACACCATCGTTTCTGGGGGCATAGGAAAGCGGGTGCCGATTTCATAAAGGCACAAATTGTTCCGCCTGAGGACATAGAGGAAGAAGCCGCGGGTGTGGGAATAGTGACCAAACAAAACGCAACCAAGGATGTGCCTGTCGGTGGTGAATACATGAACATTAAGAAGTTAGGACTAGGCAAAGGGAAGCCAAAGACAATAGGTGAGGAGTGGGAAGCATTCAAAGAAAAATTACGTCCGTAAAAAATAAAAATAATTACAAGTATGCAATATGTGTTTATACTTGCCCTAGGGTACCAACCTTACAAAAAAAATGCCGAAGTTGAAATACGTCTAAACGACACTTTGATCAAAACAAAGACACTAGATAAACCAATTGGGTTTTACAAAATTAAATACCAACAAACTGCAAATCCTTTAGATTACTATCCAAAAAAATTAAGGAAAAACAATTTTGCAACATCAATATTTGATTTGCAAACACTAGAACGTAACCAGCAGGCAAAAGTATATGATGACATTGAGACTATCACACAAAGTTTTATACATGTAGAATTTGACTCTACTGTCTTTAAAGAAAAAAATGTTATCAACATATCAGTGAAAAATGATGATAACAATTACACCAATGGTTTTATCACAAAATGGGCGACAGTAAGATTATGGATGGCGGCATTGGTGCCAAAGTCTGTTCTAGATGACTACGGCTTCATGCAGAAGATAAGGCTTAGATTGGGACACAAAAGTCATTATGATAAAAACAAAAAACCTACAATGACGCCGGCGGGAATAGTTTACGAAGATATTAAGAAGGACTTCTGGCCGATGAATCTTAATAAATTAAGCATAAAATACCATAACAAGAAAAACACTGCACCAAGTAGGACACACCATCCCAATGCGATCGTGGAATATACCATCGGTGGCAGTTTTGATGTGAAGTTGCCTATCAGGAAGAAACATGGCATATACATGATTGCGGATAAACACACGAAAGGATTCTTCAATTATTCACGTGGCATAGATGCCTTTGCACACATATACCGTGGCGGCAAGTTTGAAAAAGTATCCGATCTAATGCCATGCGAAGTACATCCAGAGAACCTTGTGCTGGTAGACGGTAAATAATGTAATGAAACTGCACGAAATACTAATACGTAGGGTTAAGGAACAAGCAACAGCAGGTGCCACAAGTGCTGGCAACATAGCGGCTTTGAATAATCCACATGTGGCGGCAGGACCAGATAGATTCAAAAAATCATACACAGGAACGCCTGGTAGATCAGGTACAAAAGCACCTAAATTACCAAAAATAGTACAACCAAAAAATCCAGATGGCACGGCAAAAGGCGCACACAATTTGCCTGGAGTCAGCCTGTTTGGTGGACCGGGGATAAAGAGATAATGGAAGACGTGCTGGTTTTAAAAAAGGAATGGATCGTGAAGTGCCTAAACTGCGGTCATGACGCACACGACGGTGCTTTATTCAGAACAGAATTAGATTACGACGGTAAAGAATATGAAATTGAGGTGTGTAAGCACTGTAGATACGATAGTGGGGAATAATAAATAAGCATATGAAGGTTAATGAAGTAATAAAAGAAGGCGCAACGTTCACAGGATACTACAAAGACGAAAAAAGAGATGTGTGGACTTTCCCGGACAGCATGGAGACAAAAACTCCTCACAGATCAAACTTTGCCGCAAGAGAATTTTTAAACAGGATCGGATTAGATCCCGATTTTGAAAACAACATGCCCATCCCTTTAGATCAATTCATAAAGGCTACAAGAGCATACATGGAAAAAAATGTCGCAGACAAAGACACCAACGAGTATGACGAAGTTGAAATGTACGATCAAGAGGCTTTAAGAATGAAAGCAAACCATAAAGAAATTACACACGTACAATTTTCATAATGAGATTCAACGAACTACAACACATACAGAAACCTGAAACAAAGCCAGACACATACGAAGCAGGCATGGCACAGAACCAATTACTAAAAATTGGAACACACGCAGTAAGATTACACAACATGATTGACGATGGGCAGGAGATGGAATCCTGGGTGGCCAAGAAGATCGACCTGGCATCAAACTATGTGAAAAGTGTACACGGTTACACAGCAGGATCCAAGGCAGGCACTTACGATGACGGTGGCATGACGGAAGACGCAAACAATCTTGAAACAGCATATAAACAGATTGCGATGTTGGCAAACAATGTAAGAAAAGAACCAACAGACGCAGACGATCAAATGGATGTTGCCGATGATGTGGCCAGACCTATTACAAAAATTTTAAGCACTATAATGGACTATGACAAAGGCGAGCAGATGCCGGATGGCTCGGCAAGTAAAACGACATATGTTGATATGTATAAAAAACTTGGAATGTTAGCAAATAAAGGTGCTCAAACAAA
>MDTB01239345.1_pt1 | contig 13812 bp, 12 predicted proteins | sample 811161 | NCBI WGS metagenome assembly MDTB01 (sample SAMN05326650, study PRJNA326480) | marine metagenome | isolation source: seawater | place: Mediterranean Sea | collected 2009
AACAACTCCAATAGCATAACTAAGCTGAACAAGAATTTCATTCGCTATACCAGCGGCAACTAAGTTTTTAGCCATATGCCTAGCAGCATAAGCTGCACTTCGGTCAACTTTACTTGGGTCTTTACCACTAAAAGCTCCTCCTCCATGCGCCCCCTTTCCTCCATAAGTGTCTACTATAATTTTTCTACCTGTCAAACCTGTATCTCCATGTGGCCCACCAATTACAAACTTTCCTGTTGGATTTACGTGATAGGTAATGTCATTTCCGAATAAATTTTGGATATCAGAACGTGAATTAATAATAACACGAGGAATCAAAATATTGATTACATCGGATTTTATTTTTTCTAACATAGCATTTTCATCAGAATCAAAATCGTCATGTTGAGTTGAAACCACTATTGTATCGATTCTTCTAGGATTATTGTTATCGTCATATTCTATGGTTACCTGAGACTTAGAGTCTGGACGTAAATATTTGATATCTTTATCCTCTCTTCTTAATGATGCTAGTTCAATCAAAATTTTATGTGAAAGATCAAGTGCTAAGGGTATTAAAGATTCCGTTTCGTTAGAAGCATATCCAAACATAATTCCTTGGTCTCCTGCTCCTTGAGAAGCTTTTTCTTCACGATCTACTCCTCGATTAATATCTTGAGATTGCTCATGTATCAATGAGATAACCCCACAAGAGTCTCCACTAAATTGATAAGCCCCTTTTGTATAACCGATATTATTTATGGTTTCACGGGCAATGGATTGAACATCGAGATAAGTAGAGCTTTTAACTTCTCCTGCTAGAATTACTTGCCCAGTTGTAACTAGAGTTTCACAAGCAACCTTGCTCTCAGGATCAAAAGCCAGGAAATTATCTAATAATGCATCACTAATTTGGTCTGATATCTTATCAGGATGACCTTCACTTACTGATTCTGAAGTAAAAAAGTATGACATTTAATTGCTTTTCAGGAAGGATTTAAACGGTGCATTTAGAAAAGCAACACTGTTTTAGCATTTTTTTTTCGAGGTTTGCAATCAGTCAAATCCTTCCTCGTTATTTAGCAAAAATACAGTTTTTTTTTAATTTTCAAACTTTTGCTCTTTTATTCTTAAAAATTAATTTCTAATATTTTCTTCCAAAAATTTTTTAATCACAATTTTCATTGTTAAGAAAAAGAAGCTACTTTGCAACTTTATAAAAAACAATTTAATATTATGCATATTGCTATTGCCGGTAACATTGGAGCTGGAAAAACTAGTCTTACAGAACTTTTAGCAAAAAAATTTAATTGGGAAGCGCATTTTGAAGATGTAATTGACAATCCCTACCTAGACGATTTTTACAACCACATGGAGCGTTGGTCTTTTAATTTGCAAATTTATTTTTTAAAAAGTCGCTTTCAGCAATTATTAAGAACAAAAAATAATAAGAAAACAATAATTCAAGATAGAACAATTTATGAGGATGCACATATTTTTGCTCCTAACCTCAAGGCTATGGGGTTAATGAATCAAAGAGATTTTAGAAATTATCAAGAGTTATTCAATTTAATGGAATCACTAATCCAAGGACCAGATTTGTTAATTTACTTACGTAGCAGTATTCCAAACCTAGTAAGTAAAATTCATAAGCGGGGGCGAGAATATGAAAATTCAATAAGCATTGATTATCTGAGTCGTCTAAATGAGCGCTACGAAGCTTGGACTTCAACTTATGATAAAGGAAAAATCATTGTTATAGATGTAGATAACAAAGATTTTGTAGAAAATAAAGAAGATCTTGAATCTATTATAGTTGATGTTAATAAAGCAATAAGTAATTAAGTTTTAATACTTATTATTTTAATATAATTCCCCTAATTTTTTTTCTATCTGATTAATAACAATTTCTTTTGTATCAGATTCGGCTTTTGTCTCTATATATGAAGAGACTTCATCTTGATCTATAGCAATACTTGGTGCAATAACTAATGCAACAACCGACATTAACTTAAGTAAAATATTTAATGAAGGCCCTGAAGTATCTTTAAATGGATCACCAACTGTATCACCTACTACAGCAGCTTTATGAGCATCGGTTCCTTTTTCACCTTGCTCTTCAATCATTTTCTTAGCGTTATCCCACGCGCCCCCAGCATTTGATTGGAAAATAGCCATCAAAACTCCACATGTGGTCACCCCTGCTAATAATCCACCTAACATTTGTGCACCTCCAATAAAACCTATCACAACAGGTACAACCATAGCAAGTACACCTGGTAAAACCATTTCTTTAATTGAAGCGTTAGTCGAAATTGCAATACATTTATCATATTCTGCAACACCGTCTGCTGCATCAAATATTTTTCTGTCAGATTCAGAGGCTTTAGACATGTCCGATTCGTATTTGATCATAACATCTAATGCGGCTCTTAAAGCAGGTATATCTCTAAATTGACGTCTAACTTCTTCAATCATTGCCATAGCTGCTCTTCCAACAGCATTCATTGATAAAGCAGAAAAAACGAATGGTAACATACCTCCTAATAAAAGTCCAGCCATTATTTTTGGTTGCGAAACATCAATTGAAACAACTCCTGCAGTTTTCATAAAAGCAGCAAAAAGAGCTAATGCTGTCAATGCCGCAGAGGCTATAGCAAACCCTTTTCCAATAGCAGCTGTAGTATTACCGACAGCATCTAATTTATCTGTTCTTTCTCTTACTTCAGGATCGAGCTCTGCCATTTCAGCAATTCCCCCTGCATTATCAGAAATTGGGCCATAAGCATCTACAGCTAGTTGAATTCCTGTGTTAGCAAGCATTCCAACTGCAGCGATAGCAATTCCATATAATCCAGCATAATGATGGGATACTAATATTGCAGCAGAAATTAATATAATTGGTATTGCCGTAGACATCATACCCACTCCAAGACCAGCTATTATATTGGTTGCAGCACCTGTTTTAGATTGTTCAACAATGGACCTTACCGGCTTAGTTCCAGTTCCTGTGTAATATTCTGTAACTTTTCCAACAGCAAGTCCCGATACCAATCCAGCAATTGTAGCATAAAAAACACCCATTGCTCCAAAAGGTAGTCCGACAATGGATTCAGGAATAAAAGCATTAATCAAGAAATATGAAGCCCCTAACATTAGTCCTGCGGAACCAAACTCTCCAAAATTGAGTGCGGCATGAGGTGAACCACCTTCTTTAACACGTACAAAAAAAGTTCCAACTATTGACATTATAATTCCAACTGCAGCCAAAGCCAAAGGCAAGTAAACTGCTCCAAGACCATCAAAATCTGGAGTAATAATTAAGGCTCCAAGAACCATTGTACCTATAATTGAACCTACATAAGACTCAAAAAGATCCGCTCCCATTCCTGCTACATCTCCAACATTATCTCCCACATTATCGGCAATTGTTGCTGGGTTTAAAGGGTGGTCTTCTGGGATTCCTGCCTCTACCTTTCCAACAAGATCAGCGCCCACATCAGCCGCTTTAGTATAAATTCCTCCCCCCACGCGAGCAAATAATGCAATTGAAGATGCTCCAAGTGAAAAACCTGAAAGTACATTTAAAATTTCTGTGATTTCCCAGCCTTGACCACTATATATAGCAAATAGGCCGCTAAGTCCCAAGACGCCTAAACCAACAACTCCCAAGCCCATTACCGATCCACCTGCAAATGCTACCTCAAGAGCTTTTCCCAAGGATTTTTGTGCTGCATTTGTAGTCCTTACATTGGCTTTTGTAGCTACCTTCATTCCTATGAAACCTGCAAGGGCAGAGCAAATAGCTCCCACTATAAAAGATACCGCGACCATTCCATTTGAACCCGATTCAGCCTCACCTTTAAAAAATAATAAAACAGCAACAGCAGCGACGAATATGCATAATATCTTGTATTCTGCTTTTAAAAACGACATAGCTCCGTCTGCAATATTTCTTGCAATACGGTCCATTTTTTCATTTCCTACCTCTTGCCTTGAGACCCAATTGTTTTTGATTAAAACAAATAGAAGTGCAATGACTCCAAATCCAGGTAAAAATTTTATGAATAATTCCATTTAAAATATCTTGTTTGAAAGTGTGCGTAAAAATAGTAAAACAATCTAGAATACAAAATCAATTATGGAAGTCCTTTTTAGGTACTTAAAAAATCTATTCTTTAGATTAGATTAAATAAATTTATTTGTGATACATGACCTTTTTTATAGCATTAATAACATCTTCATGATCAGGCAACCACTCTTTTAATAATACAGGTGAATAGGGTGCTGGAGTATCAGCTGTATTAATCTTTTCAATTGGTGCATCAAGATGATCGAAAATTTCATTTTGTACCTGATAGGTTATTTCTGTAGAAATATTTCCAAAAGGCCAAGACTCTTCTAGAATTACTAAGCGATTTGTTTTCTTTACCGATTCAAAAATAGTTTGATAGTCCATTGGTCTAATAGTTCTTAAATCAATAACTTCTGTATCAATTCCAATTTTAGATAATTCATTAGATGCTTTAATTGCTTCTTTTAAAATTTTACCATATGTAACTAGGGTAACGTCTTTTCCTGAACGTTTGATATCTGCTACACCAATTGGTAGTGTATATTCTCCCTCTGGAACTTCTCCTTTATCACCATACATTTGTTCGGACTCCATAAAAATTACAGGATCGTCATCACGGATTGCTGATTTTAATAATCCTTTAGCATCATAAGGGTTTGAAGGAACAATAACTTTTAATCCAGGGCAGTTTGCATACCAACTTTCAAATGCTTGTGAATGAGTTGCTGCGAGCTGGCCTGCAGAACCAGTTGGACCTCTAAAGACAATAGGACATGGAAATTGGCCACCAGACATCTGACGGATTTTTGCTGCGTTATTGACAATTTGATCAATTCCAACTAATGCAAAGTTAAAAGTCATAAACTCAATAATTGGACGATTTCCAGTCATAGTAGATCCAACACCAATGCCAGAAAAACCTGCCTCTGAAATGGGAGTATCAATGACTCGTTTTTCACCGAATTCATCTAACATCCCTTTCGATGCCTTATAAGCTCCGTTGTATTCTGCGACTTCTTCACCCATTAAATAAATGGTCTCGTCTCGTCTCATTTCTTCGCTCATTGCTTGAGCAATTGCCTCTCTAAATTGGATGGTTTTCATTATTTAAATTACATTTGATTGCAAATTTAGTCATTAATTATCTATTAAGTCTACTCAATAAATAAGGAAAATATACGTTTGTAGTAGGCAAAACATTTAAAATTATAATAAATTTAGATGAAGTTAATTCAAATGTCAGTTAGAGGGATTTCTTACAGTGAGACTCAGACCGGAGCCTATGCATTAATTTTAAGTGAAGAAGAAGGAGAACGTAAACTACCCATTATAATTGGAGGTTTTGAGGCACAATCTATAGCAATTGCTCTAGAAAAGGAGGTAAAGCCAAATAGACCCTTGACTCACGACCTTTTTAAAAGTTTTGCTGAACGTTTTAGTATTCATGTGAAACAAGTTATAATTCACAAACTTGTTGATGGTGTTTTTTATGCAAGCTTAATTTGTGAACGCGATAAAATAGAAGAAATTATAGATTCTAGAACCTCAGATGCTATTGCACTAGCCCTACGTTACAACGCTCCTATATATACGTATGACTCCATACTAAAAAAGGCGGGATTCAAGGCTGCGGTATCTGGAAGCTCTAAAAAATTATCTGAGGATAACTGGATTCAAAACTTTGTTACTGAACAAAGCAAAAAAGACGAACAAATTAGTGACTTAAAAAAACTTTCAATTCCAAAGCTTAAAGCCCTTTTATCAAATTTAGTCTCACAAGAAAGCTATGAAAAAGCGGCCCTTGTGAGAGATGAATTATCCAAGAGAAAAAGCTAAATTCTAAATTGTTAATTTTTTTTTATAAACTTTATCATTATAGACTTTCAAATCTATCAAATGCCTCTACTTTTGAATAAATATATATTATGAATCAATATTTAGATCTTTTGAAGCATCTTCAAAAAAATGGTGTTCAAAAGTCAGATAGAACTGGTATTGGAACGAAAAGTATTTTTGGTTACCAAATGCGCTTTGATTTATCTGAAGGTTTTCCTTTAGTTACTACCAAAAAAATTCACGTGAAGTCTGTGATTCATGAATTACTTTGGTTTTTAAAGGGGACTACTAATATTGCATATCTCAAAGAAAATGGAGTTCGTATTTGGAATGAATGGGCTGATGAAAATGATAATTTAGGCCCTGTCTATGGACATCAATGGCGCAACTGGAATAGTGAGGGATTAGATCAAATCCAAGAAGTAATAAATACACTTCAAAATAACCCAGACTCAAGAAGAATGATCGTTTCAGCCTGGAATCCTAGTGTTCTTCCTGATACAAAGTTATCTTTTGCAGAAAACGTGGCAAATGATAAAGCTGCACTTCCACCATGCCATGCTTTTTTTCAATTTTACGTAGCAAATAAAAAACTCTCTTGCCAGCTTTATCAAAGAAGCGCAGATGTTTTTTTAGGAGTTCCTTTTAATATTGCATCATATGCATTATTGACAATGATGATGGCTCAAGTATGTGGTTATCAGGCTGGAGATTTCATTCATACATTTGGCGACGTCCATATTTACTCTAATCATAATGCACAAGTCAAAGAACAACTATCTAGAACCCCAAAATCACTTCCTAAAATGAAACTTAATAAAAAAATAAAATCAATTTTTGATTTTACATATGATGATTTTGAACTACTGAACTACAAACCTTACCCACTGATCCCTGGTGCAGTAGCTATTTAAATTTTTACCTTCTTTAAAACCTCTATTAGTCTTGAGAGATCTTTCTCTGTATTGAAATAATGAAATGAAATACGTACTCCGTTTCCTCGAGGAACACATTTTATTTTATTTTTAATTAAACTTTTATATAGATCTTTTTTTCCTTTCAAAATAAAAATGCTGCTATGAATCTTCCTTTTTAGAACCCAAGGGTCAATAAAACCTTCGGCATCTAAGAGTTGCTTAGCCTTTTGTGTGATCTTATTTTTTTTTTCCATCAATGCCCTAAAATCATTTTTTCCAAAAGCATCGATAGAAAAGCGTAAACTAGCTACTGCTAGTATATTAAAATGTCCGCTGAAAATTAAATTAAATAAAGTAGAAGAATTTTTTTTTATCATATCTAAGTAAGCATTTGAAACCATCAAAACACCATTTCCAAAACCTGCTAACAACCATTTATAACCACTTGCAGCAATAACATCAAACGGAGAAGTGTCAAAATTAAAGTGATGCCCACCCAAAAACTGAGTACCATCAGCAATTAAAATTAAGTTAGGATGCTGTAGCTTTAAATTTTTTAAAAATTCCATATCAATAAAAAGTCCTGAGGCGTACTGTATTACACTTAGCGCAAGAATATCTATATCCCCAATATCTAATCTTTTTTCAATGGCATCCTCAATATTAGGTTCTAATGGAATCTTATGAATATTAAATTCTCCTTCCTCAAAAGCTTTAATCAAAGAAGGATAGTCATCCTCTAACAATAAAATATTTAATTTTTTAGGTAATAATGATATAACATTTCGGATTCCAATTGAAAAATTTGGAATATTAAATGTATTAGAAGAATTAGCTCCAAAGAATTTTGCTAAAGCTGAATGAGTATCATCTAATGTAACATATGCATCTGTTTTATAACCTCCTCCGTTTTGAACATAATCGGCTTCGTGCTCACGTCTAAATGTAGCTAAGGCTTTTGACATTGGACCTACATAGGCTGTATTTAAATAAGTACCTTTTGTTAATAATGGAAAAAATTCTTGGTGCATGTGTGAAAAAGAAAAGTGTATTTTTGACGTAAATTTAATCTTTTCGCTAGATGAATGATGTATATTATTCAAAAGAAATTACTTTAATTGCTGCTGCTGCAGAAAATAATGTCTTAGGAAAAGACAACCAACTAATTTGGCATATCTCGGAAGATCTAAAGCGTTTTAAAAAGCTTACTCAGGGGCATGCTATAATAATGGGTAGAAAAACCTTTGAATCTATGCCTAAAGCCCTTCCAAACAGGACAAATATCATAATTACTAGAAACAGAAAATATCAGGCTAAAAATGCATTGATTGCTCATTCAAAAGAAGAAGCATTATCTTTTACAAAAGATGACCCCACTCCATTTATTATAGGAGGAGGTGAAATTTATTCATTATTTCTACCCATTGCCGATGTGATTGAATTAACACGAATCCATAGAAGTTTTGATGGGGACGCTTTTTTTCCAAAAATTAAAAATTCAGAGTGGAAACTTATTTCTGATGAAAAGCACCAATATGATGATGGATTATCTTTCACATACTCATACTTAACTTATAAAAAGGTAAATTATAACATATGAAAGCTTATGTCTTTCCTGGCCAAGGGGCTCAATATCCTGGAATGGGAAAAAATATTTTTGAAAGTTCATCTTTAGCTAAAGAACGCTTCGAGGAAGCAAATGACATACTAGGTTTTAATATTATCAAAATTATGTTTGGTGAAGACTCTGAGGCTCTAAAGCAAACGCAGGTAACACAACCTGCAATATTTCTTCATTCTACTATTTTGAGTGAAGTTATGGCTGATCGATTCGAACCAGAAATGGTTGCTGGGCACTCATTAGGAGAATTCTCAGCACTAGTATCTGCAAGAGTAATTTCATTTCAGGATGGATTAAACTTAGTTAAGGAAAGAGCAATAGCTATGCAAGCTGCTTGCGATAAAAATCCAGGAACAATGGCTGCTATTTTAGGATTAGAAGATAATGTAGTAGAATCAATTTGTGAGTCAACTCAAGGAGAAGTAATTGCTGCAAACTATAACTGCCCTGGACAACTAGTGATTTCTGGAAGTAAGATTTCTGTTGGAAAAGCATGTCTTTCTCTAAAAGAAGCAGGAGCAAAAAGAGCTTTAATACTCCCGGTGAGTGGAGCCTTTCATTCAACTTTAATGGAGTCAGCTAAAGAGCGGCTTGAAAAAGCTATTAAAAACAAGGTGTTTTCAGTGCCTTTGTGCCCGGTTTATCAAAATGTTTGTGCAACTGGCATTATTGATCCTATTGAGATAAAAGCGAACCTCATATCTCAACTTACTGCTCCTGTTCGATGGACCCATACTATTAAACAAATGATTGCTGATGGAGCTACTCATTTTACAGAAGTTGGTCCAGGGAAAGTAATACAAGGATTGATAAGAAAAATTGATCGTAACGTAGAAACTGAATCTGGGAGTTAATTTTTTAGTTATTTATTTTGATCAAAAAAACGAAAAATCATCTTTGATATATATTCTATTTGGTCAAAGGTCAATTCTGAATGCATAGGAAGAGAAATTACTTCTTTAACTAATTGTTTTGATACTGGAAAAGAAGAAGAACCTACATTGGAGGTTCTGTATGCTTTTTGTCTGTGTAGGGGAATTGGGTAGTAAACACCACATGGAATTTTATGTGCATTTAAATGATCTACTAATAAATCTCTGTCGCTTTTTAGAATCCGAAGTGTATATTGATGGAAAACATGAGAATTACAATTTCTTTTTCTAAAGGGAGTCATAATTTTCGGATGATCTTTTAATAATTTAGTATAGAAAATTGCGGCTTCTTTTCTCCTTTCATTATAAAAATCTAAATATTTTAATTTTACTTTAAGTACTGCTGCCTGAAGACTGTCTAACCTTGAATTAACCCCAACTTCATCATGATAATAGCGTTTATACATACCATGATTAACTATCCCTCTAATAAAATGCGCCAAATCGTCATCGTTTGTAATAATAGCACCTCCATCACCATACGCACCTAAATTCTTTGAGGGAAAAAAAGATGTTGCAGAAATATGCCCCAAAGTCCCTGTTTTTGCAACAGTTCCATCTGAAAAAATATAATCAGCACCAATAGCTTGAGCATTATCTTCAACTACAAACAAATTATTTTTTTTTGCTATTGCTAAAATTTCTTCCATATCTGCAGATTGACCAAATAAATGGACTGGAATAATGGCTTTAGTTTTAGAGTTTATTGCTTTTTCAATTGCTACTGGATCTATATTAAATGTTTTTGGATTTACATCTACCAAAACAGGTTTAAGTTTTAAAAGAGAGATTACTTCAACTGTAGAAGCAAAAGTAAAGTCTGCAGTAATAACCTCATCTCCAGGTTCAAGTTTTAGTCCCATTAGAGCAATTTGTAAAGCATCTGTTCCATTAGCACATGGGATAATATGTTTTACATCTAGATAGCTTTCCAACTCCTTTTGAAATTGATGAACCATGGGTCCATTAATAAAAGAACTAGAATTTAGTACCTCTTGCATTGCATCCTTGATCTCATCTTTAATGAAATCATATTGCTTTTTTAAGTCAACCATTTGGATGGGATCCATAACTAATATTTTTGTAAAGATAAATAGGAATCTTACTTAAACCAGTGTTTGAAAACGTTTTGGAATTATTATTAAGCTTCTCCCTTTTAAAGTTGCAGGTTTATTCCAAGAATACCACTTTCTCTTTCTATTTAAAAAATCTCTTGCTTTATCAAATAAAAAATCCCCTTCTAGAGGCGTTTCATTTTCTATAGTTTTAAATAATTCAAATCGGCGATTTAAATGTCCTCTCCATCCTTGTTTTAAAAGTTTAATTTCATCTGATTTCTTCTCCGAAGTTTTCAAGTCAACCAAACCAAAATGAAATAAAAATAGATTTGAATCAATCTTATAGTTTTTACCTTTAATACGATGAAATCCAGAGCCCCATTTTAAAGGTTTAAAACTTACTATTGGCTTTGTGTATCGGTCTGAAATTTTAGCAAATTTACGCTGAGATAAAAAGGGGAATTTTAAGTCAATAGCTTTTTCTAACTTTGGATGTTGTCCTACGTCTAGTCCCAAAGCCGAACATGAAGCAGATTTAAAATCTTGCTGTAAATAAGTCTTTAAACTAAATGATATTCTTGGATCTACAATCAAAAATTCATCGATATCCATAGCTAAAACAGAATGGTATTTAGGATATAGTTTACATGCAAATTCAGAAATTTTTTTAGCTCTTTGACGATCTCCTTCCGTTCTATTGAAATTTTGATGCTGGATTTGAAAATAATTAATTTTTGAAGCTTGCTTTGGTAATGTTTGATCCATACCATCAATAAAAAGATACAAGTTTTCAAAACCTAAATGTTTACCATAATATGAAATCCATTTATCAGCAAAAAAACTGTCATTTCTTACCATGGATATGGCTGCAATTAGTTTTTTCATAATAAATTAAGTTGAATTCCTAAGATACGATTTAGACCTTCAGTTACTCTTACTTGATTGGGTTTTGAAGCCAAATCTAGACTTTGGACACAAAGAAACAATATTCCCTTATCAGATTTACATTGCTTGAACTTTCTATCGACATAACTTTTATTTGAATTTTTGGGCTGCATATAAACCGCTTTTGAGGGGGCAAAATTTTTATTTCCAAAATTATATTCTAGATGATTGGCCAAAGCAACAGTATTAAATTGACTATATTTTCTGAATCGATGTTTTATGTTTTCCTCTAAAATTTTGGGATTGTTATTAAAAAAATCTCCTATCCTTTTTTTATTAAGTGCTAAGGGGGTGTGACCTGATCGAAAATAACAGAATCTAAATCCTTGCATATGAGCAGCATTCCATTGATTTATTTGAAAAGAGGGAGTTTTTTCCTTTTCTTTATTTAAAAATACCTTCTGAAAAAATAACTTTATATTATCCCAAAGTAATCTTTCAAAGGGAGGGAATGCCCACGCTCCTCTTAATACAGGTCGCCGATTTCTAAACCAAATAGAAGGGTTAACAGGGCGAATTAAAAAAATATCATCATTGAAATACACAAATTTTTCGGATAGACCCTTTATTCTCCACAACATATTTGAAATACAAATACTATTAAAAGTCGGAAGATAATTTTCATATCCATGAAATATTTCTTTGTGGTCTACAATACGTAAATCCGAGACTCGCTTAGGAAAGTACTTATGAACAACCTTATTTAATTTCGGATCTTGATTATCCGTTACGATAAAAATATTACGTATGAAAGGAGCAAATTTTAGGATTGAAAGAATACAATAACTTACCTCATTTAATGAACTAAAGCGCGTAGATTCTGCGCCAGGGACTTGCTGTTTTAGCTCAGAGTTTTGAAAAAGCTTACGTTTTTCAACCAACTTAGGATCAGAACCATCTACCCAAGCTATAACTGCATCAATCGGAGTTTTATTTGTATTCATATTGAATTTCAAATATAGGCATTTGGTGAATCCTTGTAATTAAAATGCTAGATGCATTTTAATGACAGATTGACAAGGAATTGTATATTTGATCTTTATCGAAATAAGATGCAAAAGTTTTTTTTATTAATATTTTTATTAATAGTTCAAGTATTAATTGGTCAGGAAAAATCCCCAAATATAATATTGATGATTGGAGATGGTATGGGCCTTTCTCATATTAGTGCTGGTATGTATGCCAACAACAACTCAACGATACTGGAGCAGTTCGAATATATAGGTCTATCAAAAACACATTCATTAAATTATTTGGTAACTGATTCGGCAGCTTCAGGAACCGCAATGGCTACTGGAGTTAAAACTCTAAATAGAACTGTTGGAATTGATGAAAATAATAAAAACTCAAAAAGTATTTTAGAAATATGTAAAGAAAATAATTATCGTGTTGGCCTTGTTGTTACATCTGAAATTGTGCACGCAACTCCAGCAAGTTTCTATGCTAAGGTTCCTTCAAGATATGATTATGAAAATATTGCAACCCAATTAAGTGAGCATAATATTGATCTTTTTATTGGAGGAGGTAAGAATCACTTCAACAAAAGAAAAGACAAAAGAAATTTATTGGAGGAAATGTCTGATTACACTTTTGTCAATAATTTTGAAGAATTTAAAAATTCTATTTCAGAAAAAATTGGTTATTTCACTTACCCCAGTGACCCTCCACCTAAAGAATTTGGAAGAAAACCAAGTCTTGATGATCTGACAGAGGAAAGCATAAAAAAATTATCTCGGAATAAACCCTTTTTTATGATGGTAGAATCTTCTCAAATTGATTGGGGAGGAGAAGACAACTCTTTAAGCTATGTCCTTTCTGAGTTCAAAGAATTTGATTTGGCTATTGCTAAAGCTTTAGATTTTGCCAGATCTGATGGAAATACATTAGTTATCGTCACTGCTGATCATGAGTCAGGAGGTTTATCTGTCGTAGGTGGAAATGTTAAAAAATCTCGTGTTCGAGCTAGTTTCTCTATTGGTGGTCATACTGGAACAATGGTTCCAGTTTTTAGCTTTGGTCCTTATTCAGATTTATTCAAAGGAATTTATGAAAACACCTCAATATTTGATAAAATGCTTTCTGCTGTTAATGGCGGATTAAAGTAGTTTATTTAGTTCTAGCCTTATCTACAATAGTTTTTTCAAACTTATTATCATCTTCTATTACTTCATAAAAGTCATTCATGAAATCGAACATATTTTGATACTCTTTCGGATTAGAAAATTGGCTCTCAAAACTTGCAACCATATCCATTAAATCTGATTTTTTATCAATAAACTGCTTTCGAACTTTATCAAAATACTGCTGTTCTCTTTTAAAACCTCTATATACCCTGTCTTGAACAGAACTAATACCTAGAGTTGTATTTACTGTTGCATAACTAGGATTTACCCAACCTGACATATCAAAATCATAAGGTAATGGTATAATTTTTTTATCTGAATATAAG
>MDTB01005470.1_pt1 | contig 13810 bp, 13 predicted proteins | sample 811161 | NCBI WGS metagenome assembly MDTB01 (sample SAMN05326650, study PRJNA326480) | marine metagenome | isolation source: seawater | place: Mediterranean Sea | collected 2009
GAAAAAAAATATAATAAATAAAAAGGTTTTAGATTTTGGATGTGGTTTTGGAGAATTTGCAAATGAGATTTCAAGGTATACAAAAAAAACTTATGCTTACGAAAAATCTGAAATTTGCAAAAAGTATATAAGAAATAATCTAAAAAAAATTAATGTTTTAAATTCACTGTCAGAATTTGACAATTTTTTTGACAGTATAGTTTTGATTCATTCGTTCCATTATCTTACTGAGCCACTTGAATATTTATACTTATTAAAAAAAAAACTTAAACCTAGAGGTAAGCTTATTATAGAAGTTCCATCATCAAACGATATTCTTCTTTCTAAATTTAATTTGAAAGAGTTCAAGGATTTTACTTTTTGTATTGAAAATTTAATTTGGCATAATGACATTACTCTTAAAAAATTCTTGAAAAAAGTAAATTTTAAAAAAATTAGAATTTATCCATTTCAAAGACATAACTTAAATAATCATCTTGGTTGGTTGATGTATGGTAAACCAGGAGGACATGAATATTTAAAAACGTTTTGTAGTAAAAAACAATTAGACGATTATGAAAATTTTTTAAAAAAAAAGAATTTTTCTGATACACTTATTGCAATTGCAGAGAGATAACCTTTTATTGGAAAACAACATTTTTGTACTTTAATGTACTAATTTATCAAGTGAAAAAGCATTACTTTATAACTCAAAAAATTGCCATAAAGAAATTTTTATATTTTCAAAATTTTAAAATTATATGTTAAGCAATCTTAAAAAACTTATCTCAATCGCATTTTTTTTTGATAAAAAAAAATTTTATTTAGTTATTTTATCATCATTTATTATCATAAGCTTAGAATTTATTTCTATAGCTGCTTTTATTCCGCTTTTTCAAATATTGATTCAAAAAGAAATTTCATATCCCTATTTAAATTTCCTAAATAATTTTGATTACGATACAATATTAACGACTTTCTTATTTTGTATTTTAGGAATTTTTTTAATAAAAAATATTCTGTTAGTTTCATTGGAATGGTTTAGTTTTTTTTATCAGGAGACACTTAGAAAAAAATTTTCATCAAATCTATTTAATTTTTATTTAAATCATAATTGGCTTGAAATAGTCGAGACAAACTCAGCAACTAAAATTAGACATATAGATGGTGAAGTAAAAAATTGTGTTGCTTACATTTTTATTTTCATTAAATTAATTAATGAAACTTTAATTTGTTTTTCTTTAATATTAATTTTGGCATTCATAAATTTTAAGATTTTACTACTTAATTCAATAATTCTCATAATTTTTGGTTTTTTGTATCTTTTTTTAATAAGAAAAAAATTTATTCAATTAAATTTTGATAGATATAAATTACATCTTAGTTTTGTTAAAATACTCCAAGATACGTTTAGATCATTAAAAGATATTAAAATATTACAAAAAGAGAAAAAATTTAAAAATCATTTTGATAAATATAATGAAGATTACAAAGATGTAATGACGCGTGTAAATGTATTTGGTATTTTACCAAGATATCTTTTAGAAACAATAATAGTTCTTGTTCTTGTAATAATAATTTTTATTTTACACACTTCGGAAGTAAATAAAGAAGAAATACTTGTTACCCTTGGAGTTTATTCAATAGTTTTATTTAGAGTTTTCCCAGCTGCAAACAAAATTATAAATAGTTTACAACAATTGACAGGTGGTTCAGCAATAATAAGTTTAGTTTATGAAGATTTTAGAAAAGCAAAAAAAGAGTTCAACATTAAAAATGAATTTAATAAAAATGAGATTATTTTTAATAATAATATTCAGATTAAAAACTTAAATTTTAAATATAAAGTAAAAAATCAAAATAATCTTTTATCAAATATTGATTTTGAAATTAAAAAGGGCTCATCCGTTGGTGTTATCGGTCCCAGTGGATCAGGCAAAAGTACTTTAGTTAGTATTTTTCTAGGGCTAATTAAACAGGACAGTGGAGAAATTTTGGTCGATGGTAAGAAAATTGATAATTTTGATCCAGAGTGGAAAAAAATGATTGGTTTTGTTCCTCAAGATGTAAATTTAATAAATGACAATCTTTTGAACAATATTACTTTAGATTTAAATGATAATTTTAATGAGGAAAGAATGAATGAAGCATTAAATTTTTCACAATTAAATGATTTCGTTAAAGAACTACCAGAGGGGTTAAATACGCACCTTGGTGATTTTGGCAATAAAATTTCTGGTGGTCAAAAGCAAAGAATTGGTATTGCAAGAGCAATTTATAAAAAACCCTCAATAATAGTTTTAGATGAATCCACTAATTCACTTGATACGAATTTAGAAAAAGAAATTATTGATAATATAACAAAGATTAAAGAAAATTATTCATCAATAATCATTTCTCATAGAGACACAACGATTGAGAAATGTGATTATATTTATAAATTAACCGAGGGAAAAATTAAACAAATTAAATAATATGAAAGTTCTTTGGATTATAGATAATAAACTAAGAGAGTTGTGGGGAATTCACGATATCAGGAAAGAGTTAAAAACAGCAAATATTGAATTGATTTTATGTAATAAGTTTAATTGGAATTTAGGAATTGATTATTTTGAGCCTGAAATAATTATTCTTCCAAATGTAAGAGATGGTTCTAAATTTAAAGCGACTGTAGAGAAAGCTGTAAAAAAAAATATAAAGTGCATTCTATATAGGTCAGAAGGATTAAATTATGTGGAAAGTTATATGGAAAAACAACATCCAACGGACATGCTAGAAAAATTAACACAAGTTTTTCTTTGGGCAAACATAGAAGGTGAGGTAGCGAAAAAAAGAGGATTTGAGAATAAATTAGTAACTGTTGGTGGTTTAAGATTCATATTTAAGAAACATTTTAAAAAAGATGAAAAAATAAAAACAATAGGAATACCAACAACAGGTAGATATACAACGAATTTTTTGGATATAAATATTCCAAGATACATTTATACCAGGGTGCAATCAGATAGTACTTTTGCAAGAGGTGGAATTAAGAATGAAATAAATTTTTTATTTTGTATATCTGATATATTTGCAAAATATAAAGGTAAATTTAAATTCATTATTAAACCCCATCCATTTGAAAATCCTCAAATTTATAAAGATGCATTTTCTAATTTTGATGAAAATATTGAAATAGAGGAAGACCCAGATATAAGAGTTTTTTTATCTAAAGTTGATGTAATTCTTAATCAATATAGTTCAGCTAATATTCATGCTCTAAAATCTGGAATCCCAGTTTTAAATTTAACAAAAATTATTCCATGGAATGATGACTTCGAATTTATCAAAAATCAATATTTACCTACAAATTATGGAATTATAATGAAAGATCATGAAGAATTGGATGAATATTTAAATAAATATTCACCCAAGAAAATTTATGATGAAATCGTAAAAAAAGGAGATCTGGAATCTATTGAAGAAATAAGCCCGACATTGGATTCAATCAAAATATTTACCACTGAGCTTATAAATTCTGCAAAAACTACAAAAAAAAACAAAAATAATATTTTTTTAAGATATATAAATTTTTTCAAATATTACTTGAAAGAATTAAGTATAATTTTCTTTGATAAAAGATTCACGTTGTATCATTCTATAAAAATAAGTGATCGTAGATTATTAAAAAAATTCTCAGTTTTAAGAGACCTTTAATGCATTTTGAGAGATATTTTGAAAAAAAGAAAATTAATCAAGTTATATTGAATAGAAAAATTAATTGGTTTTTTGATATTAAATCAATCTTATATAAAAATTATAAACAGAGTCAAATTCAAAAATTTGCAAAACAAATTGTAGTAAACAGCTTTAATTTAAGTAACGATTTTGAGAATATAAAGAAAAAAAAAATCTATTTAAAAAAAATTAATTATCAAAAAATAAAAAAAAAAAGTGGTGGAAGTGAAATAACAGAAATTATAAATTTAATCAAAAAAGAAAATTTATTAGATTATTTTGACCATTTCATTGTTCAAGGCAGTATTGCATCATACGATTTTATAAAAAACTGGAGTGATTTTGATACACTAGTTGTAATTAAAGATGATGTTTTAAAAGATAAAAAAAAACTTGTAAGACTAAGAATTAAGTTAAAAAAAATTTATAAAAAAATAGTAAAATTTTCCAAGTTTCAACATCATGGGTTAATAATTTATACAAATCTTGATTTAAAAAATTACTTATCGGGGTATCTTCCACCTGAAGCACTAAAATTCAATTTTACCCTTATTAATAAGAAGTTTATTGAATTTAAAATACCAAAAGAAAAGATTTTAAACATATCTAAAAAAATTCTAAAAGAAAAAAAAACCTTTTATGAAGCAGTTTTAAAAAATAAAGTTTATAATCATCATGTTTTAGGAAAAAAAACACCAAAAATTCCTTTTAAAATAAATGATCCATATATGTTTGAGCTTTTTTATAATTTTGGATCAATTTTAAATATTCCAATCTTATTTTTGGATGCAATTGGAAAAAGCTCACATAAAAAAAATTCATTTAATAAATTCTATAGTTTAATTAAAGATAAATTCGTAATTGATTTCATTAAGCAACACGAAAATATTAGAAAAAATTGGAAAATATATAAATTTAAAAAATTTAATATTCCAAAAAAATTATTAGACAATCTTGGAGAAAATTATTTCAATAATTGCTTAATAGTATTTAAAATAATTTGTAAAAAATTATCTTAATTTTTAAGATACCAAGTCATTCTATACATACCATTCCGATGACCAATTTTATGCAAATCAACATATGATCTATTTAAAAATTCAATTTTCTTTTTTAAATATTTTTGAAAATTAATATCTAATGAAAAAAACTTTTCTTTTGGTGAAAAGTCTTTCCTTATCTTTTTTGACAAATTATTTTTTTGTAATGAATAAAAATTATAAATTTCACCTAAAATAAAAGGTATTGAATTTTTTTTTTTATAATTATAATTAAAATATGTGTAAGAATTAAATTTATATTGAAAATCCAATTTTTTTTCCATGAAATTCTGATTCAAGATTTTTATAGAATTTTGGCAAAATTTACGGTCGAATAATTTAAGCTCATTTATAAATTTATTTAAAATTCTATCATTTTTCTTCTCTAAAATTTTTTTTCTTAAATGATGATATTTTTTTAAAATATCAATTTTCTTAATTTTAATTCTTTTATGCCGGCAGTATCTATAAAATGTTACATAAGACAAAATTATGGATTTTAAAAATCTTACCTTGTTGCCGATATTCTCTTTTTTAATCAGCTTCATTTTTTCTCTTCTTTCATAATATCTTTCTAAAAAAGATGTTAATTCTCTAAATTCTCTTAAATTTTTAACCAATTTATCTTTGATATATTTTTTTTCCCTAATTGAAAAAATTTTTAAATTTTCGAATAGGAAAATATTATATCTAAGAGTTTTTGGAATATAAATAATTGATCCATCAAATATTTTATTTTTAATAATTTTTGTAAATTTAAGTTTTGGAGGATTTTTTTTATAAACAATTATTATATCAATGTCTGAAAATCCATCTTTAAAAGAACCATACAACCAAATATCAAAAATATTAGAATTTTTTTTTATATTAATCTTTAATTCTTCAATTATTTTTTTTCTGTAATTTTTCAATTTATTATTTTTTTAACAATTTATTAAATATCGAAATATCTTCTTTTTCATCTAATTCCAAAGATCTAATTTTTGGCATAAAATAAAAACCATGGTTAGACGAATTGTATAATTTATTTTTATTGATCAAATTTTTTGAAATAATAAAAATAGCACCATTGTGAAAATATGAATTAATATTAAAATCTTGTCTTCTAAAAAATTTTGTTCTCTTTTTAATAACAAATTCTAATTTTGATTTTTTTTTAAGATTTATAGCATCAAAAGGATGTTCCAAATGATTTGAAATACTGAACAAGCTATCAACCCTTTTTTTTTTATATATTTTTATCGATTCATTAATATCAATATAATTTCTTAGAGGTGATGTAGGTTGAAGTAAAATCATTGCATCATAATCATCATTTTTTAAGTACCAATCCGAAAAATGTTTTAAAGTAGAAATAGTCGAGCTTTTATCTTTGGATGTAGATAGTGGTCTTTTATAACGAGTATCAATGGCATATTTCTTGGCAATTTTTTTTATTTTATTTGAGTCAGTCAAAACAAAACAGTTATTTTTGACATATGATTTTGATGCAGATTTAAAAGTATATTCGACTAAAGGAATATTATGTATTTTTATAACATTTTTATTTTTAATACCTTTTGAACCTTTGCGTGCTGTGATTACTGCAATAAATTTCATTAATTTATTTATTTTTTTTATATATAATCTATAGGATCAGTTAAAGCATTAATGAAAAAAAATCAAATTGGTAAAAAAATAAAAATATTTAAATTACTATGAAAATTAATATTGGATTTATGCAAGGAAGATTGATCCCATCAGAAAAAAAGGGAAGAATTCAATATTTTCCAGCTAAAAACTGGGAAAAAGAAATCAAATTAGCGAAAAAAAATAATTTTAATCTAATGGAATGGACTATTGATTATGACAATATAAAAAAAAATCCTCTTTTTAACAAAAATCTTTTTAAAAAATTTTTACACGTCAAAAAAAAATATAAAATTAATATTCCATCAGTAACGTGTGATTTTTTTATGCAAATGCCTTTTTTTAAATTAAAGGGCAAAAAAAGAAAAATTGCTATTTCTAATTTGTTTAAAATTATAGAAAATGGATCTAAATTGAAAGTTAATATTTTTGTAATACCTCTGGTGGACAACTCAAGTGTAAAAAATACTAAACAGTACAAACAAATCATATCATTTTTTAATGATAAGCATTTTTTAAAAAAATTAGGTAGAAAAAATAAAATTGTTTTTGAGACGGATTTAAGTCCTAAAAAAAATTTAAATTTTATTAAAAATTTTAACAAAAAAAATTTTGGAATTAATTATGATACAGGTAATAGCGCATCGAATGGGTTCAAATTTAATAAAGAAAAAATTTTTTTTAAAAGAGTCTACAATATTCATATTAAAGATAGACCTTTAAATGGTAAAACTGTGAGGCTAGGCAAAGGTGATTTTAATTTTAAATATTTTTTTAATTTTATAAAAAAGTCAAATTATAAAGGAAATTTTATAATGCAAACAGCTAGGGCGCCTAGAAATAGACACATAAAAGAAGCAATAAATAATAGAGAGTTCATCAAAAAATTTTTATGAAACAAAATATAATTATAACTGGAGCCTCTGGAGTTTTAGGTGATTACTTAGTTAAGAAATTTAAAAAAAAAATAACATAATAACTATTTCGAGAAAAAATAATTATAAAAACGGAAATATGAATTTAAATTGTGATCTTTCCGATGATTCACATGTAAAAGAAATTTTTGATGAAATCAAAAAAAATTTTAAAAAAATTGATATTATGATTTTATGTGCTGGCAAAAGCAAAAAAAATTATGATAGAATTGAAAATTTAGATAGTTGGAAAGATTCTTTTGAAAATAATTTTTTTTCAGTAACAAATGTTATTGAAAATTATTTGATTAAATACAATTATTCGAAAACAAAAATAATTGTTATATCATCAATAGCAGGTGAAAAAAAAATTGATGGTGCCCCAATTACTTACTCAGTTGCTAAAAGTGCGTTAAATTTTTATGTTAAATTCAAAGCTAAAGAACTCGCTAAATATAAAATAATCATAAATGCAATTTCTCCTGGAAATATAATGATGAGTGGAAATAATTGGTACTTAAAAAATAGAGAGAATTCAAAAAAATTAAAAAAATATATTAAAAAGAATGTTCCTTTGAATAATTTTTGTAAACCAGAAAATATATTATCAGCTTGTAATTTTTTAATTGATGAAAAAAATAATTCTACAACAGGTACGAATTTAATTATAGACTCGGGTCAGTCATTATGAAAAAAAATGTTATAGTTACGGGAGCTGCTGGCTTTCTAGGGTCTTATTTTTGTAAGGTACTCGAGAAAAATAATTTTAATGTCTTAGGTTTAGACAATGACAAAAAAAAGATTAAAAAACTAAATCAATTAAAGCTTAAAAATATTAACTTTTACTCAGTAGATATTACAAAAGAGAAAGAGATTTTAAATTTAAAAAATAAATTGAAGAAAAAAAAAATTAAAATAAATTATCTAATCAATAATGCAGCAATAGACCCCTCTCCTAAAAAAAACTTAAAATCAATCATTAATTTTCCTGATGTAAGCCAATGGCATAAAGAACTTGATGTATCTTTAATTGGCTCATTCCTAATGATAAAACATTTTTCAAGTGATATGCTTAAGGATAAAAAAGGGAAAATTGTTTTTATAGGATCAGATCTTTCAGTAATTCTTCCTAATCCAAAGTTTTATGAGGGGGTTTTTAAAAATTACACTAAGTCAGTAACCTACCCAGTTATTAAACATTCTTTAGTAGGATTAATGAGATATTATGCTGTTTTATTTGCTAAAGGCAAAATTAGTGTAAATATGTTATCGCCAAGTCCAATATTTAAAAACCAAACTAGAAAATTTTTAAAGAGAATTAAGAGTGTAATACCAATGGAGAATATAATGAGCAGAGAAGATTTAGAGACATCTCTATTGTATTTACTAGATGATAAAAATAATTTTTTGACAGGTCAAAATATAATTGTTGATGGTGGTCGTACTATTGTCTAGAAAGGAATTAAACAACTAAAATGTCTAGAAAAGTCTTTTTCAATGGGAAATTTATAAATGAAGCTGATGCTAAAGTTTCGATTTATGACTCAGCCTTAATGTTTGGGGATATGGTTTTTGAAATGACAAGATCATTTAATAACCAACAGTTCTTATTAGAAGATCATGTTGATAGATTGCTCACAGGTCTTAAAATTCTTAGAATTCCGTTGAAATATAATAAAAACCAAATACTTAAAATTTGTGAAGATACAGTAAAAAAAAATTCTAAATATTTTAATAAAGATGATGAACATAGACTAATGATTGATGTATCTAGAGGCTTATTAGATATCTACAAAGGAGTTAAAAACATTCATCAAGGAACAAACTTTATAGTTGCAGATTTCCCTTTGCGTTGGACAGTAAGAGGTATGGGTAAACTTTTTAATACTGGTATTAATGCGGTCATAACATCTCAAAGAGCTATTCCATCAATGTATATGGATCCAAAAATTAAAAATAGGAGTAGATTATTCTATTTAAATGCAAATATAGAAGCTTCATTATTTAAGGGTAAAAATAACTGGGCTCTTCTCTTAGATGACAGAGGATTTGTAGCTGAAGGTTCCGGCGATAATTTTTTCATCATTAAAAATAAAAAAGTTATTACCCCTAAGGGCGTCCATATTCTCAGAGGTATTTCAAGAGACTATGTTTTAGAAACCCTATGTGAACAATTAAATTTAGAAAAAGAAGAAAAAGATATAGAACCTTATGATGTTTATTCAGCAGATGAGGCATTTATGACTGGAACACCATTTTGCATGTTACCTGTAACTTCCTTGAATAGCATTAAGATTGGAAATGGAAAAAGAGGAAAAAATTTTAACAAACTTTTATCAACCTGGTCACAAAATGTAGGTGTTGATATTGAAAAACAAATTAAAAAATGGAATTCAAAAGATAAGAATAACAAAAATGGTCTTTCTCCATATAATTTTAAATCAAAATGATTAATAAACCTTTCTTAATTGCTGAAATCGGTATTAATCACAATGGTGACATTGATATAGCAAAAAAATTAATCAGAAATGCTAAAGAAACAGGATTTGATGCTGTAAAGTTTCAAAAAAGAGATATTTATAAAGTTTATTCTAAAAAAATTCTAGAAACTCCAAGAGAGAGTCCTTGGGGAAAAACTACAGAAGAACAAAAAAAAGGTTTAGAATTTGATCTTGATGATTACAAAAAAATAGATGGCTTTTGTAAAGAAACTGGAATTGAATGGTTTGCATCAGCATGGGACCAAAATAGTTTAAATTTTTTAGATAATTTCAATCTTAAATATCAAAAAATTGCATCAGCGATGATTGTAGATCAAAAATTTATGATTGAAGTAGCAAAAAGAAAAAAACATACTTTTATTTCAACAGGTATGTCAACAGTAGAAAATATAGACAATGCTGTTAAAATTTTTAGAGATCAAAAATGTAGCTTTGAATTAATGCATTGTGTTTCGACTTATCCCATGACTCCTGAAGAGGCCAATCTTTTGACCATAAATTCACTTAAAAAAAAATACGATTGTGACGTTGGATATAGTGGTCATGAAAATGGTATAGCAATATCATTAGCAGCTACTTGTTTAGGAATTTCATCACTAGAAAGACACGTTACACTTGATAGAACTATGTACGGATCAGACCAAGCTGCTTCATTAGAGTATAGCGGAATGGAGGATTTAACATCATCGTTAAGAAAAATTTTAGTTTCTTTAGGTGAAGAAAAATTAGGTTTTATTAACGAAGAAGAAAAAAAAATAGCAAAAAAATTGAGAGCACATTTAAGTGAAGAATAATAAAAATATTTTTGTACAAGATTTTAAAGTTAAAATACAACAATCAATCGATATAAAGCAAAACTTAATCAATATATATCCAGAAATACTAAAAAGTATAAATATAGTTCACAAAGCTCTTAAAGGTAAAAATAAAATTCTTTTTTGTGGAAATGGAGGATCTGCTGCAGATGCTCAACATTTAGCTGCAGAATTGTTAATAAGACTGAGACCAAAGATTAACAGAAGATCATTACCCGCAATTTCACTGGCTATGGACACTTCAACATTAACGGCATGTGGAAATGATTATAATTTTAGAGAAATTTTTTCAAGACCATTACAAAGCTTGGGAAACAAAGGTGATATTTTAATTGTTATATCAACTTCTGGTAATTCAGAAAATATCATTTCAGTTTTAAAAGAGTCTAAAAAAAAAGGAATAAAAAGTATTGGTTTTTTTGGTAATAATGGTGGAAAAGCTAAAAAATTTTGTGACATAAATCTAATTGTACCAAGCAAAGTGACTGCAAGGATACAAGAGTGTCATATTTTTTTAGGTCATTATATTCTTGAAAGTGTAGAAAAGAGAATTTTTAAAAAATAAATAACTTAATGATTTTCTTAACATCTCGAAATTTACTAAAGAGAGACTTGGAGAGATTTGGATTAAAAGTATGGAACAAATTTTATGTTTTAGATATTTCAAAATTTTCAAAAAGAGACAAATTAAGAAAAATTGATCATAAAAAAACAATAAAAATTTCAAGTCTGAGAGATTTAATGAAATTTTTAAAAAAATCTAAACAAGAATATTTAATCGATAATACTGAAAATAACATTAGGGAAATAATTGTTAAATTAATTTTAAAAATATACAGGATAAAAATAATTAAATATTTTGGAGGTCTAAAACCAGAAAATTCAAATTTTAAAAAAAAATTTGATTTAAATTTAATAATGAGAAGATACTTATTGTCATTAATTTACAAATATATCTTTGATATTGTTTTAATTACAGGTGAAAAACATGAAAATTTTAGTATATACCTTAAAGGTAAAAAAGAAATTTTTTACACTCATAGTTTTGATTATAATCATTTTTTAGAATTAAAAAAGTCCAATAGAAAAAAAAATTTTATTTTATATTTAGATCAAAACTTTATTTCACATCCAATATTTGAAATAAACAAAACGAAACCAATAGCTGATAAAAATTTTTATAAGAGATTAGAGGTATTTTTTAAAAAAGTTGAAAAAAAAAATAAATGTAAAATTAAGATAGCACTTCATCCAAGTTCAAAGAAAAACAACTTACATTTTAGTAATAAATTCAAATGTTATTCAAATAAAACTGCTGAATTGGTAAGAGATTCGAAATTTATAATTGCTCACTATTCCACTGCAGTTTCCTTAGCTGTCTTGTTTGAAAAACCCATAACATTCATAAGTTCATCTGACATGCTTTTAAAAAGAGCAGATTATTTGACAAAAGATTTTTCTTATAAACTTGGCTCCAAATTTATGAATATAGAAAGTGAAAAAAACTTTTTTTTAAATAAAAGAATAAATAAAAAAAAATATCAAAAATTTGTTAATGAATATGTAAAGCATCCAAAATCTCAAAATATTAACACTTGGAAGTATTTAAAAAAAAAATTAAAAATTTATAATTTATAACCACTTGTAAATAAATTATGAGCCTATATTGTATTAAATAATTCAAGAATATAATGAAAATAGATAATAATTATAAATTCTACAGTACTCCTTTTCCACATTTAGTATTCGAAAACTTTTTGGATAATGATCAAACACAAAAAATTGTTCAAGAGATTTCTGAAATATCAAATTTACATTCTGTTAAAAAAGTAATGGGTGGTAGATTTCAATATCAAACTTATCACTTTAATAAAAAAAGTTTATCCTTAACTTTATATAACTTTTTTAATAATTATGATTATTTTAATAAATTAAACAATCTTTTACTGAGTCAAGATGACGAAAATAAAGAATTTATTTATGATAATAAATTTGAAAAGATAACAAAAAAAAGAAAAATAATTCATAATATTTTAAGAAAATTTTTTCCATCATTATTAAAAAACAAATTTTTTTTACATCTAGATTTTTCTGTGGCGCAAGAGGAATATAGCAGAGAACCCCATCATGACAGCAACACAAGAATAATAAATTTTCTACTTTATTTGAATACTTTGGAAAATAATAATGGTGGTGCATTAGAAATATACAATTATAAAAATAATGATAATTTAATTTTTAAAAGAGCCCCAAACAAAGAGGATTTAGAATTGAATAAAATAATTTCACCTAAAGCTGGAAAACTAATAGTTTTTTTATCATCTCCAAAATCAATCCATGGAGTTGAAATTTTTAAACCTCAAAAAAGTGAAAAAAGATATTTTATTTATGGAGGATATACATCTTTTTTTGACGTAAATTGGAAAAACATCAATATTAAAAAGAGATAATATGAACATTTTAATTAGTGGATCATCAGGGTTTATTGGCTTTCATCTTTCTAAGCTTTTACTAGAAAAAAAAAATCGAGTTATTGGTGTGGATAATCAAAATAATTATTATGACAAAAATCTTAAAATTGACAGAAATAAAATACTTTTAAAGTATAAAAATTTTAAGTTTTATAAAATAGATTTAAAAAATAAAAAAAATCTAGAAAAAGTTTTTAAAACAAATAAAATAGATTGCGTCATAAATTTAGCTGCCCAAGCAGGAGTGAGATACTCATTAATAAATCCTCAATCATATATTGATAATAATATATTAGGTTTTTTTAATATTTTAGAGCTTAGTAAAAAAAGTAAGGTTAAAAAATTTATATATGCAAGTACAAGTAGCATTTATGGACTTCAAAATAAATTTCCAATTAAAGAAACTTTTAATACTGACAATCCTATTCAGCTTTATGCAGCTACAAAAAAGGCCAATGAAGTAATGGCAGCTGCTTATAGTAATCTTTATAATATAAAGACTATAGGATTAAGGTTCTTTACAGTGTATGGACCTTGGGGAAGACCAGATATGGCTTTGTTTAAGTTTACAAAAAATATAATTGATGGAAAAAAAATTAAAATTTTTAATAAAGGAAACCACATAAGGGATTTTACTTATGTTGATGATATTGTAGAAGCAATATTAAAAATTATCCATAAGAAGAATTTACCAAATAAAAAAATATATAATATTGGTAATGGAAAAAAAATTCCTTTATTAAA